>ENA-UONW01000068-UONW01000068.1-human-gut-metagenome-genome-assembly--contig:-CS52-NODE-68-length-150877-cov-24.646040_pt1 | contig 150877 bp, 130 predicted proteins | sample MGYA00242463_ERZ724010 | MGnify/ENA metagenome assembly ERZ724010
CATATTTCTGACTTATTATCTATAAAATATTGAGTAATAATCGGTTGTAAATACTTAAAGTGTTTTTCCGATGACACATACTTTCGCAGCTGTACGTATATCGTTTTCGCTGAACATTTCTCCCTCTTCTACGGTGAGCTGGCGGATTTTCAGATAATCGATGCTGACGCCGCTTACCGAAGACGGATAGTTGTTCGAACCCGCAATCAGCTGTCCGGAAGAGGAAACATCCGGACTGATAGCCGAAAGATACATACACTCGTCGCGCAGTGTCTCGTAATTTTCCAGTTTCAAGGTCTGCATGGACGATGGATCCTGGCGGACACCTCCTCGCATTTCAGCTCCCGGGTGAATCATAATCATGTTCGAACCCATTTCCGAAATCTGCTTCTGTATGCTTCGCTTTGAACCTTGTCCGATGGCGAGCATTGCAATGACAGAAGCTACTCCGATGATGATGCCGAGCATGGTAAGAAATGCACGAAGCTTGTTGTTGGCTAATGCACGGAAGGCTATTTTAAAAAGATTTGTTCCATTCATGTTACTAATAGAATTTAATAATTATGACTGACTATAAGGCCGATCAGTCTTCGTCATTTTTCGGCAGGGCAGCCAGCGCATCTGCTGCCGACAGAATGTGATTGTTTACCGTATCTTCTATTATATGTCCGTCGCGCAGTCGGATATTCCGGCTGCTGTATTGCGACAATTCCGGATTGTGGGTAACGAAGATGATGGTACGTCCTTCTGCATGTAGCTTTTGAAACAGTACCAGTATCTCGAAAGAAGTACGTGTATCGAGGTTACCTGTCGCTTCGTCGGCCAGAATTACAGCCGGATTGTTGACCAGTGCACGGGCAATGGCTACACGTTGCATCTGTCCTCCGGACATCTGGTTCGACTTGTGTTCCAGTCGGTCGCCCAGTCCTACCGCAATCAGTGCTTCAACGGCCCGGCGCCGGCGTTCGGCTGCGCTGACAGCCGAGTTGTACATCAGCGGAAGTTCTACATTTTCTACGGCTGTAGTCTTTGGAAGCAGGTTGTAGTTCTGAAAAACAAAGCCTATCTTGCGGTTACGCAATACAGCCCGCTGGGGTTTGCTCATGGTTCTTACGGAAACTCCGTCCAGCAGATATTCTCCGCTTGTAGGCGTGTCCAGGCATCCTAAGGTGTTCAGCAAGGTAGATTTTCCTGAACCGGAAGTTCCCATAATCGTGACAAACTCTCCTTCGCAGATGGAAAATGATATGCCTCGCAGTGCATGTACGGTTTCATCGCCCACCTGGAAGTTTCGTTTGATATTTTGTAATTCTATGACAACTTTACTCATGGTGTATTATCTGTATAGAATTGTTTTTAGTTATTCTCTTTATTTTTGTTTTTGTTATTACCTCGAGGTCCAGGCATGAACGGGCTGCGTTCACCTTCTCCTTCACTCGGAGCCATTTCCGGCATGCTGCTGGCTACAACGGCTTCGGTAACGATATTTGTTCCTTCACTGATACCTTCCAGAATTTCTGTGTGTGTACCGTCGCTGATGCCTGTTTTTACCGGATGTGCTACGAATGTATTATTTTCCAGTGTCCATACTTTATGTTCTCCCTGACAGTTTTTGATGCTTCGTCCGCCTGCTATTTCTTTATTCGGAGAGAAGCGCAGTGCCTTAGACGGAACAACCAGTACATTGTCGCGAGTCAGTGTGTAGATGGTTACATTGGCAGTAAGACGCGGTTTCAGCTTCAGTTCAGGATTGTCGGCTGTAATGACGACTTCGTATGTTACGACAGTTTCGCTTGTTGTCGATGTGCTGCTGCTACTTGAACTGCTGTTTGTACTACCCAGACGTACCTGACGTACTTCTCCTTCGAACACATCATCCGGATAAGCGTCGACGGTAAAGGTAACACGTGCTCCCTCTGTAACACCGGCGATGTCGGCTTCATCAACATCGGCTACCACCTGCATCTTGGTCAGATCGGCAGCGATGGTGAACAATGTCGGAGTTTCGAAGCCAGAAGCTACGGTCTGTCCTTCTTCTACATCCTTGCTGGTTACGATACCGTCAATCGGTGAAGTAATGGTAGCATAAGAAAGGTTGCGTTCTGCTTTGGCAAGTGCGGCTTTGCTTTGTTCGTATGTACTGCGTGCACGCTGGTAATTGTATAATGATTCTTCGTAGTCTGTGTCGCTGATAAGTTGTTTCTTGTGTAATTTCTCGTTGCGGTCGTATAATTTTTTCTGATATTCATATTCGGCTTTGGCGCCGTCGTATGTAGCTTGCGCTGACTGGAGATCACTCGAAAGAGTTACTTTATCCATCTCGGCAATGACTTCACCTTCCTTTACTACGGAGTTATAGTCTACATATATCTTATCGATGATACCTGAAACCTGGGTACCGACTTCTACCTCTGTTACCGGTTCTATGGTTCCTGTTGCGGTAATCGAGTTGCTTACATTTCCTTTCTGTACCTGTTCGGTTGCAAAGTCTACTTTGTTTTTAGCTTTTGTTCCACCGAATATCCAGCATCCTCCGGCCACTACAATAATGACAGCCGCTGCGATGATGATTGTTTTCTTACTCTTCATATTTCAAGTTTTTATAGTTCAATTTTATTGCCTGCATAGAAATTAAGCAGTGTACGGTTTAAGATTGCCATGTATTTGGCTTGAACGCGCTGCTGCTGTGCGCTGAGCAGGTTGTTCTTTTCTGTAAGAAGTTCTACGGTATTTTTCATACCCAGGTTGAATTGCTCGCTTACCATATCGAAGCTTGTCTGACTGCTTTCCAGCTTGCTTTCGGCAGCCGCATATTGTTGCTGTGCATTCAGCGCATCCAGCCATAAGGTTTCGATGGTGCTGTATAGCTCTTTCTGCTTGTTAATCAGTTCATACTGGCTGTCGCTGTATTGCAGTCGTGCCTTCTGCACGTTACTTTTGTTCTGACGGTTATCGAATATTGGAATGCTCAAGCTGATTCCTACCATGTTGTTCCAGCCATATTTCATTTGTTGTGCCCAGTTGTTTGTGCTGGCTGTATTTGTTGTACTTGAGCTGGAAGCCGACAAACTGATAGTAGGATAATAACCGGCCTTGGCTGTGGATATAGCCAGTTTGGCATTTTCAATACTCAACTTGCTGCTCTGAATTTCAGGACGGGTTGTCAGGGCTGTCTGGTAGATGTCTGCCTGACTGGGCAATACTTGCATCACATGTTCGTCGTCCAGTGTAGGGAGTGAAAGTTTCATTTCGGCAGTGCCGTCCAGTTCCAGCAGTTGCTTTAGCTGTAACTTGTAGGAACGTAAGGAACTTTCGGCGGTTACCACCTGATATCTGTCGTTGCTGACCTGTGCTTCCAATTGGGCAAGATCCGCTTTCGAAATACTTCCTTCCTTAAACAGCTCTTCTGCCCGGTGAAACGTTGCTTCGCTGACCTCCAGTGTATTCTTGTTGATACTGATTGATTCGTCAGCATACAGAATCTGGATAAACAGCTTGGTGATTTCTTCCTGCAGGTTATTTTCCGTTTCGTTTACGGCAAGTCCTGCAATATCCCGGTTTGTTTTCTGCTGTTTGATGTTGTTAAGTCGTTTGCCTCCGTTCCAGAGTGTCCACTGAGCGTTGAGGCTATAGTTTCCATTGTAGGTTGTCTTATTGTCACTGGTAATGATTTCCGTACCACTTACCGTTGCACTCTGCTCCTGATAGGGTCGGTTCACTACATTGTGTCCGGTGCTGAACGACAGACTGGGGAAAAGACTTGCCTTTGCACTCTTTATGTCTATTTCGCTTTCTTGCAACGATATTTTATTCTGTTGCAGCTGAATATTCTTTTCGAGTGCATAATTGATGCAATCTTCCAATGTCCATTCTTTCTCTTCCTGGGCGTAAAAAGGAGAGGCGGCCGAAAGAATTGCGATAAAACATAGTGCTCGTTGTTTCATATTCTGTTTATTTAATTTTGACGCTACAAAAATACATGTTGTTATATAGAGGTTCAAATGAATTAGATTAATGCTGATTTTATCAGGACAAAGGCTTGCTTTTTACCGATAAAAGACTTTTCTTTGTAATCATTATAAAAATAAACTATGATTAAAAAACATATCATTCATATTTGGGAGTTCTATCGGGACGGCTTCCGGGGCATGACGCTTGGACGTACTCTTTGGTTACTTATACTGATAAAACTCTTTATCATGTTCTTTATTCTGAAACTGTTTTTCTTTCCCTCCTTTTTAAAAGGAAAGACCAGCGAGGAAAAACAGGAGTACGTAGGTTCGGAGCTTATAAATCGTTCAACTGATTCAATAACTAAATAAAAACGAAAACTTATGTTAGAAAGTATTGACACATCGATGGTCGACTGGTCGAGAGCCCAGTTTGCCTTGACTGCCATGTATCATTGGCTATTTGTGCCGCTTACGTTGGGCTTGGCTGTTATTATGGGATTAATGGAAACGCTTTATTATGTTTCCGGAAATGAATTTTGGAAGCGGACGGCTAAGTTCTGGATGAAGTTGTTCGGAATAAACTTTGCCGTGGGAGTTGCCACCGGACTGATTCTGGAATTTCAATTCGGTACCAACTGGAGCAATTACTCGTGGTTTGTAGGAGATATATTTGGAGCTCCGCTGGCTATTGAAGGTATTGTCGCTTTTTTTATGGAAGCAACTTTTATTGCTGTCATGTTCTTTGGCTGGAATAAAGTGAGCAAGAAGTTTCATTTGGCTTCTACTTGGCTGACAGGACTGGGAGCAACTTTTTCTGCCTGGTGGATTCTGGTTGCCAATTCATGGATGCAATATCCGGTAGGTATGGCATTCAATCCCGAAACGGTACGTAACGAAATGGTCAGTTTCGCTTCAGTAGCTTTTTCGCCTGTGGCTGTAATGAAATTCATGCATACTGTACTTAGCAGTTGGATACTGGGAGCGGTATTTGTTATCGGCGTCAGTGCATGGTATTTGTTGCGTAAGCGTGAAAAGGAATTTGCTGTAGCCAGCATCAAAATTGCAGCTGGAGTAGGATTGTTTGCTGCATTGGTTACGGCTTTCTCCGGTGACAAGTCGGCCTATCAGGTTGCCAAATATCAACCGATGAAGCTGGCAGCTATGGAAGCTCTTTATGACGGAGGAACTCATGAACCGCTTACAGTAGTGGGCAGCCTCAAGATTCCAGAAATGCTTTCGTATCTTGCTACTCACGATGCAGCCGGATATGTTCCGGGAATAAACGATCTGCTGTTGGGCGGATATACGCTCCCCGACGGATCGAAAGCTCTTTCTGTTAACGAAAAAATAGAGAAGGGAAAAGTAGCCATTAAGGCTCTTTCCGATTTCCGTCAGGCAAAAGAAGAAAAAAATGAAGAAGGTATGCAGCGTGCGCGTCAGGTGCTGGATGAAAATATGCCTTATTTCGGATATGGATATATAAAGGATCCTAATTCGATTGTACCGAACGTATGGTTGTCTTTCTGGTCGTTCCGTGTAATGGTTGGTCTGGGAATGTATTTTATTCTTTTCTTTATTGTCATTCTATTCTTGTCGTGGAAACATCAGTTATCGAAAGCCAGTTGGCTGCATTGGGTAGCTCTCTGGAGCATTCCATTGGCTTATATTGCCAGTCAGGCGGGATGGGTTGTTGCCGAAGTTGGGCGTCAGCCGTGGGCAATTCAGGATTTACTTCCGGTGAATGCTGCCATTTCCAGACTGGAAACCGGCTCTGTGCAGACAACTTTCTTTATATTCCTGATCATGTTTACCGTGTTGTTGATTGCAGAAATCGGCATTATGCTGAAAGCTATCAAGAAGGGACCGGAGGAAGTACAATAATAATCAATCAACCATTGCTTAAATCATAGAAATTATGGATACTACATATATATTTTTACAGAACTATTGGTGGTTCCTGGTGTCCTTGCTGGGAGCATTGTTAGTATTTCTGTTGTTCGTACAAGGAGGAAACTCACTATTGTTCCGTCTGGGACGGACTGAAGAAGAGCGTACATTGCTGGTAAATTCTACCGGACGCAAATGGGAGTTTACGTTTACTACACTGGTTACTTTCGGAGGAGCTTTCTTTGCATCTTTCCCGTTATTCTACAGTACCAGCTTTGGAGGTGCTTACTGGTTGTGGATGATTATTCTGTTCAGCTTCGTGTTGCAAGCTGTTTCTTATGAATTCCAGTCGAAATTAGGTAATCTTCTGGGTAAACGTACCTATCAGTATTTTCTGGTGATAAACGGAATTGTAGGACCTGTATTGCTGGGTGCAGCCGTTGCGACCTTTTTCAACGGTTCAAACTTCATTGTCCGGAAGGCAAACATGGCCAACGAAATGATGCCGGTTATCAGTCGGTGGGCAAACGGCTGGCACGGGCTGGATGCTTTTACCGATCCGTGGAACCTGATTCTTGGGCTGGCAGTCTTTTTCCTGGCGCGTTTGTTAGGCAATTTGTATTTCATCAATAACATTCGCCATGAGGAACTGATTCTTCGTTGCCGCCGCCAGTTGATTTCAGACGCCGTACCCTTCCTGATATTCTTCCTGGCCTTTGTGATCCGTACTCTGCTGAAACATGGATTTGCCGTCGATCCGGCTACTCAGGCGATTGTAATGGAGCCGTATAAATACTTCCATAACCTGATGGATATGCCTCTTCTGCTGATTTTATTCTTGGTGGGAGTTGTTGGAGTCTTGTTCGGCCTGATAAAAAGTATTCTCAGTACAACCTATACAAAAGGCATTTGGTTTGCAGGAATTGGAACAGTGCTTACCGTATTGGCATTGCTGCTGTGCGTAGGATATAATCATACGGCCTACTATCCATCTACGGCCGATTTGCAAAGTTCGCTGACACTCGCCAACAGTTGTTCCAGCAAGTTTACGCTTACAACCATGGCTTATGTTTCTATTCTTGTTCCATTTGTTTTGGCATACATCGTTTATGCTTGGAGAGCGATAGACAGAAAGCCGATAACGACGGAAGAAATGAAGGAAGACGACCACGCCTATTAAAAAGCTATTGGGCAGAGCGAAGTTGTAAGGACTCTGCCTGATCTAAATGCAGCATCGTCCGATCCTGAATGACAGGAGGGCAAAAAAGGAATCAGCCTCCGGTGAGAGATATATCCATCTTCATCGGAGGCTGATTCTTTATCAAATTTATAGGTCTTGCATTAAAGGAAATTTATTTCTGTGAAGCCGGACATCTGTCGCAAGATGCCGGAGCTTGTCCCATTTTTCCCTTAGGCTGTTGCGGGCACTGAGGATTTTTCATGCACGGGCGCTGAGCACGTTTGGGACCATTGTCCTTGAACAGAGCTTCTACCTGACGGATGTTTAAAACCTTTTTAAACTTCTTGTAATACGTTTCCTGCGTTTCAACAAGTTTCTTGCGGGCAGCGAAACGGTCTTGCATCATTTGGTCTATCTCGGCATCAGTCAGTTCTTTTTTCTCACCTTTTTGCAATTTCTTGCAGGCAGGCTTGCATTGCTGCATTGCTTCCAGATACTCTTTGTACAACGGTGCGAATTTTGCAGCAGTTGCTTCGTCCAGAAGAAGACGTTGCTGTGCTTTTTTAACCTGCATTTCGATACGCTGTTCCGGTGTAAGTTTCTTGTCCTTCTGTCCCGGCTGTGCCAATATAATACCGCAACTCATCATGGTTGCCATCATCAGTGCTGTGAATAAACGTTTTGTTTTCATTGTTGTTGTAATTTTGGTTTATACTAAAAACTATTTTTAGCGCGCTTTCTGATGCTATGACACGACGCAGCCGAAAAGGTTTATCGGAAATAACAAATTTTAGTACTTTCGTCTATCCGAGCGAGAAGTCGGCTTCACGGCAGATTGTAATATCTTTTCCACTTACAGGATGTGTAAAACTCAGCTCTGCCGCATGCAGATACAGCCTGTCGGCACGTTTCCCGTACAGTTCGTCGCCCACGATTGGACACGACAGCCCCTGCTGGTGGGCAGCATGTACACGCAACTGATGTGTCCGTCCCGTAAGAGGGTAAAAGGCAATCAGTGTTTTTCCGTTTTTACGTTCCAGCACCTTGTAGCGAGTTACGGCAGGTTTGCCATGCTCAAAGCTTACCATCTGACGCGGCCGGTCGTGCAGATTCGGGCAAAGCGGCAGACTGATAACCCCTTCGTCGGTACTGACCGTTCCGGACAAGATGGCGGTATAGCGTTTTTTTATTTGTCTTCCGCTGAAAAGTGCTTGCAGTACTTGATGAGTATCTTTGTCTTTTGCAGCAAGCAACAATCCGGAAGTAGCCATATCAAGCCGGTGGACGAGCATGGGACCTGTGGCTTCCGGGTAACGTTCATGCAGAAACTGATATACCGAATTCAGCGCTTCCTTGCCGGGAACAGACAACATGCCGGCGGGTTTGTTCACTACGAGCAGCCACTCATCCTCGTAAACGATTTCGGGTTCCGTGTCTTTGTGTACATTCTCTGCCAGCGGATTCTTTGCCACTTGCAGTCCTATCAGCATATGCTTCAGGATAGGAGCGCACTTGCCCTTACAGGAAGGGTAGAAGTGCCCTTCGTGCCTTACTTCTTCTTTCGGCGATTTGCCACACCAGAACTCTCCCATGGCAAGAGGCTTGAGCCGGTGCTGGTAAGCGTATTGCAGCAGTTTGGGCAGGGCACATTCGCCTGTTCCGGCAGGAGGAGTACCTTGCGGAGTATCTTTAAACAGTTCACACAGATCTTTTACTTCTCCTTTCGCATTCAGCATGCGGAACTGTTCGAACAACTTTTGCTGCAAGGCAGCAGAACGCGTCTTGCGCTCCTGTTTCAGTTGCCGGATAAGCTGCTCCTGATTTTCCAGTTCTTCCGCTTGTTGTTGCATCTCTTCCTTCAGCCTTTTTTCCAGACGCTTGTATTCTGCCTTCTGAAACTGGCTTTCACGAATCATGGCTTTCTGCTCTTCCTCGCCGGCACCTTCCGAACGCCGTTGCTCGCGTACGATTTTTGCCTCCTTCATCTGTTGTTTGGCATCAGCCAGCGTACGGTCTACCTGTGCCCGACATTCAGCCAGAGCCGTTCGCATCTCCGTCAACTGCCGACTGCTTTCCAGCTCCTTAATCCGTTTGTTTATGGCCGAGATATTTGCCTCTTCTATACGGAAGAAACCATCCGGCTGCAACAAGTCGTATACAGGAGGCACAAAAAAACTGTGCAGATTACTGCCCGCCAGATTTCCGGAGAAGGCAGCCAGATAACCGACTTTCCCCTCAGGTGTCTGCACAATCAGTACTCCGAACATTTTGCCTTCCGACAGTTCTTCCGTCCAGTCCGTCCGCGATGCCAGATAATCCTGAACCTCGCGGGCAGCCATGACAGTCAGTGGATGAGGAATATAGTGAAAAGGATAAGTAAATTCCGACGGAAGCTCTATTCCGTCGGAATCAAATGAAAGATAATGTATTTTATCGTCGATGAAATCTGCCATACAGAGATTATTCCAGTTCACGCTGACGGCAGAAACATTCGCCGAATTTTTCATCAACATTTTCTATTGCCTCCTTAAAGATACCATAGACAGCCGAGCCGGAACCGCTCATTGAAGCATAGAGAGCTCCCAGATCATACAGCTTGTCTTTGATAGCAGCAATCTCAGGATACTTTTGGAATACACTACATTCAAAATCATTCTTCATGCAGTCTTTCCATGTTTCCACCGGCTGTTTTGCTATTTCTTTCAGCGATACTTCCGGATGCTGAGGCTTGACCGCTGCATAAGCGTCGCGTGTAGCCACAGAAATATTCGGCTTCACAAGAACCAGATAATACCCTTTCAGAGAAAGCTCTATCGGTTCGAATATATTTCCGATGCCGGAAGCAAACACCGGTTTGTCCTTGATGAAGAACGCACAGTCGGCTCCCAGTCGGGCTGCGTACTCCTCCATTTTTTCTTCGCTCAGTCTAAGCTTGAACTTCTCATTCAGCAGTTTAATCATAAAGGCAGCATCCGACGAGCCACCTCCCAGTCCCGCACCAGTCGGAATATGCTTAAACAGATGAATATCTACAGGAAGCATTTCGTAATTCTCCGCTTTCAGCAGATTGTACGCCTTGATTACCAGATTATCTTCGGGCGCTCCTTCTATCAGCGTACCCGTAGTATGAAATTTGTAAGGTAAATCGGAGCCCTCCAGAAGGTTTACTTCCAGCGCATCTTGCAGCCTGATCGGGTAAAAAATAGTTTCCAGATTATGGTATCCGTCGGGACGTTTCTCCACGACGTTCAGTCCAAGGTTTATTTTAGCATTAGGAAAAGTAATCATATCGTTAAATTTTATTTCCTCAAAGATAATGCAAAGTTTTTAAAATCAGTTGGCATTTTTTCAAAAATATAGTTCGGCAGCAGGGAAAACGATACCGCATGTCGGCGATAAAAAAAGTTTGGTATGCCTGCCATAATGAAAATAAGAATCATTTTTTCTATCTTTGCGGAGTTAAAATCTAAAAGAGAGAAATGGCAGAAACGAGAAGAACTACCCGTGTTCCGAAGGCAACCAAGGCAAAGCCTGTTGATGAATACGGACATTTGCAGCCGCAGGCTCCTGAACTGGAGGAGGCTGTACTGGGAGCATTGATGATTGAAAAGGATGCATATTCGCTTGTCAGCGAAATTCTCCGTCCCGAATCTTTTTACGAACACCGCAATCAGTTGATATATGCAGCCATCACCGACCTGGCGATACAACAGAAACCGATTGATATCCTGACGGTGACAGAACAGTTGCGCTCACGTGGTGATCTGGATGAGGTGGGAGGACCTTTTTATATCACCCAACTTAGTGGAAAGGTAGCGTCTTCTGCCCATATCGAATACCATGCCCGCATCATCGCCCAGAAGTTTCTGGCGCGCGAGCTTATCTCTTTCACCAGCAATATCCAGACAAAGGCATTCGACGAAACGCAGGACGTGGACGATCTGATGCAGGAAGCCGAAGGAAAACTCTTCGAAATTTCGCAGCAGAACATGAAGAAAGACTATACGCAGATTAATCCTGTCATTCAGGAAGCGTATGAAATGCTTCAGAAAGCAGCGGCTCGTACCGACGGTCTGAGCGGTTTGTCGAGCGGTTTCCACCAGCTTGACAAAATGACTTCCGGCTGGCAGAATTCCGACCTTATTATTATAGCAGCCCGTCCGGCGATGGGTAAGACGGCTTTCGTGCTCTCCATGGCAAAGAACATGGCGGTAAACAATAAAGTTCCCGTCGCTTTGTTCTCTTTGGAAATGAGTAACGTGCAGTTGGTGAACCGCCTGATTGTAAATGTCTGCGAAATCCCCGGTGAGAAAATCAAGAGCGGTCAGCTTGCTCCTTATGAATGGGGACAGCTCGACTACAAGATCAAGGAACTGTACGATGCTCCGCTCTATGTCGACGATACACCTTCACTGTCCGTCTTCGAGTTGCGAACCAAAGCACGCCGACTGGTACGCGAACACGACGTAAAGATTATCATCATCGACTACCTTCAGCTGATGAATGCCAGTGGTATGTCGTTCGGAAGCCGTCAGGAAGAAGTAAGTACTATCTCGCGTTCGCTAAAAGGACTTGCCAAGGAGCTGAACATTCCGATCATCGCCCTGAGTCAGTTGAACCGTGGTGTGGAAAGCCGTGAAGGTATCGACGGAAAGCGCCCGCAGTTGAGCGACTTGCGTGAATCGGGAGCCATCGAGCAGGATGCCGATATGGTATGCTTCATTCACCGTCCGGAATATTATAAAATCTATACCGACGAAAAAGGAAACGACCTGCACGGCATGGCAGAAATCATCATCGCCAAGCATCGTAACGGTGCGGTAGGCGACGTGCTCCTGCGTTTCCGTGCCGAGTTTGCCCGCTTCCAGAATCCGGACGACGAAATGATTGTACCGATGCCCGGCGAGGAAAATGCAGCCCCGGTTCTCCGGTCAAAAATAAACAACGGCGGAGGAGGACAGTCGTTCGTTCCTCCTCCCGTGGAGATGGCTCCGCAACCCGAAAATCCGTTTGGAGGTCCGGTTCCGGATGTGCCGTTCTGATGTGCACTTCTGCATGACAGAAAGACCGGAAAGAGGGTGAAGGAGTGGGGTATCTGTCTTTGAGTGAACGTAAAAAACTCCTTGCACTCATATTCTATCCCAAATATTTATATTACATTTGCACGACAATTAAGAAATACATAAAACTATACATATATGAATATCTCGTATAATTGGCTGAAAGAATACGTCAACTTCGATTTGACACCCGATGAAGTGGCAGCCGCACTTACCTCCATAGGTCTGGAAACAGGCGAGGTAGAAGAAGTTCAATCTATAAAAGGAGGACTGGAAGGGCTTGTTATCGGCGAAGTGTTGACTTGCGAACCGCATCCAAATTCAGATCACATGCATATCACTACCGTAAACTTAGGACAGGGCGAGCCTGTTCAGATAGTTTGTGGAGCTGCTAATGTAGCTGCCGGACAGAAAGTGGTAGTGGCAACGCTCGGCACCAAGCTGTACGACGGCGACGAATGTTTCACCATCAAGAAGTCGAAACTGCGTGGCGTTGAGTCGAACGGTATGATTTGTGCTGAAGATGAAATCGGTATCGGTACAAGCCACGAAGGTATCATCGTGCTTCCTGCCGATGTTGTGCCGGGAACCCTTGCCAAAGATTATTATAATATCAAGAGCGATTACGTGCTGGAGGTAGATATTACTCCAAACCGTTCGGACGCCTGCTCACACTATGGCGTAGCACGCGACTTGTATGCATGGCTCATTCAGAACGGCCGTCAGGCAACCTTGAAGCGTCCTTCGGTTGATGCCTTCAAAGTAGACAATCACGATATGGACATCGATATCGTTGTTGAGAACACAGAAGCATGTCCACGCTACGCAGGCGTTGCCATCAAGAACGTAACGGTAAAGGAAAGCCCCGAATGGTTGCAGAACAAACTGCGTCTTATCGGTGTGCGTCCTATCAACAATATAGTCGATATTACCAATTACATCCTTCACGCATACGGTCAGCCGATGCACTGCTTCGATGCCGACAAGATTAAAGGCGGTAAGATTGTTGTAAAGACTTGTCCGGAAGGCACCAAGTTCGTTACACTGGATGAGGTAGAACGCAAGCTGTCCGACCGTGACCTGATGATTTGCAATACGGAAGAACCGATGTGTATTGCAGGTGTATTTGGCGGACTCGATTCTGGAACCACCGAAGCAACAAAAGATGTATTCCTGGAAAGTGCTTATTTCCACCCGACATGGGTACGTAAGACTGCCCGCCGTCACGGACTGAGCACCGATTCTTCTTTCCGCTTCGAACGTGGTATCGACCCGAACAATACCATCTATGCTCTGAAAGAAGCTGCCTTGCTGGTAAAAGAACTTGCCGGTGGCGAAATCGCTTCTGAGATAAAAGATAACTATCCGTCGCCGATTGCCGATTTCCCGGTAGAACTTTCTTACAACTATGTTAACGCTTTGATTGGAAAGGTTATTCCGGTAGAAACTATCAAGAGCATTGTAACCAGCCTCGAAATGAAGATTACCGGCGAAACTGCCGAAGGTCTGTCATTGCTGGTTCCGGCATATCGTGTAGACGTACAGCGTCCGTGCGACGTAGTAGAAGACATTCTCCGTATTTACGGATACAATAATGTAGAAATACCTACTTCTGTCAAGTCGAGTCTGAGCGTAAAAGGCGACGTTGACAAGTCGGTTAAACTTCAGAACCTCATTTCCGAACAGCTCGTTGGCTGTGGTTTCAATGAGATACTGAACAATTCGCTGACAGCCGCTGCCTATTATGACGGACTGGAAACCTACAAACCGGAAAATCTTGTCCGCCTGATGAATCCGTTGAGCAACGATTTGAACGTAATGCGTGCAACTTTGCTGTTCGGTGGTCTGGAAAGTATCCAGCACAATGCCAACCGTAAGAATGCCGACCTGAAGTTCTTCGAATTCGGTAACTGCTATCACTTCAATGCCGAGAAGAAGAATCCGGAGAAAGTTCTTGCTGCCTATTCAGAAGAACTGCATCTGGGCTTGTGGCTGACAGGAAAACGCGTAAGCAATTCTTGGGCACATCCCGATGAAAACAGCTCAGTATACGAGTTGAAAGCATACGTATTGAATATCTTCCGCCGTCTGGGAGTGAACTTTGGCGGACTGGTATTCGGAAACCTGACCGACGATATCTATTCTGTAGCCATTTCGGTACATACCCGTGGCGGAAAACTGCTGGCTACCTTCGGTATCATCCACAAGAAGATACAGAAAGCCTTCGATATCGACAATGAAGTTTACTATGCCGACCTGAACTGGAAAGAACTGATGAAGGCAATCAAGAACAACACTGTCTACTACAAAGAAATTTCCAAGTTCCCGGCTGTAAAACGTGACCTTGCACTTTTGATAGACAAGAAAGTACAGTTTGCCGAAATCGAGAAGATAGCTTACGAAACCGAAAAGAAACTTTTGAAGAACGTAGAGCTGTTTGACGTATACGAAGGCAAGAATCTGGAAGCAGGCAAGAAGAGCTACGCCGTAAGTTTCATGCTTCAGGACGAAAATGCTACCTTGAACGACAAGCAGATTGACAAGGTAATGCAGAAACTTATTACCAACTTGCAGAACAAGCTGGATGCAAAACTGAGATAAAAGAACATTATAACATATATAAAAAACATATTAAAACATAAATCCAATGGGAAGAGCGTTTGAATATAGAAAAGCTACTAAGCTGAAAAGATGGGGCCACATGGCTAAAACATTTACAAGACTGGGTAAACAAATTGCGATTGCTGTAAAGGCAGGCGGTCCGGAACCGGAAAACAACCCGACACTTCGTTCGGTTATCGCAACTTGTAAACGTGAAAACATGCCGAAGGACAACATCGAGCGCGCTATCAAGAACGCAATGGGTAAAGACCAGAGCGAATACAAGGGAATGACATACGAAGGATACGGTCCTCACGGAGTTGCCGTATTTGTTGATACTTTGACTGACAATACTACACGTACCGTTGCCGATGTACGTTCTGTATTCAACAAATTTGGCGGCAACCTGGGTACAACAGGTTCACTGGCGTTCCTGTTCGACCACAAGTGTGTGTTTACTTTCAAGAAGAAAGATGGAGTAGACATGGAAGAACTGATTCTCGATTTGATTGACTACAACGTTGAAGACGAATACGACGAAGATCCGGAAGAAGGAACTATCACAATTTATGGTGATCCGAAGAGCTATGCAGCTATTCAGAAACACCTGGAAGAGTGCGGTTTTGAAGATGTAGGTGGTGACTTTACTTATATTCCTAACGACCTGAAAGACGTAACTCCTGAGCAGCGTGAAACTATCGACAAGATGATAGAACGTCTGGAAGAGTTCGATGATGTTCAGACCGTGTATACAAACATGAAACCTGAAGAGGGCGAAGAATAATATATATTCATCATTCATTCCGGATAAAGCGGCAGCCTGACAGTGATAAGCTGTGAGGATACAAATGCCCGGCTTTGTCCGGAATGTCTTTTTATAACGCTTTATTTAACTCTATGAAGATTAATTACAGAACACAAGGCACATGCAGCAGCAATATCGAGGTAGAAGTAGAAAACGGCATCATTAATGATGTACATTTTACCGGAGGCTGCAACGGAAACCTGAAAGGCATCTGTTCGCTGGTTAAGGGAATGAAGGTAGACGACGTTATCAGCCGTCTGGAAGGTATTCACTGCGGAAGTAAAAGCACTTCCTGCCCCGATCAGTTGTGTAAGGCGTTGCGTGCCATGAATGCCTGATACCCCGTAGTCCGAAAAGTAAAACTCACTCTTTATGAATGTATTGATTATCAACGGAAGCCCGCGCAGGCACGGCAATATCTCTGCTATGCTGGAGGCCATTCGGGAAGAAGCCGAACACAACGGAGCCGAAGTAACCACTGTATTTGTTTCCCAGTTGCAGGTAAAGCCTTGTACCGGCTGCATGACCTGCCGCAAGACTCGCCGGTGCGTACTGCCCGAAGACGGAGCCCAGCAGGTACTCTCCGCCATTGACCGCTGCGACGTGCTGGTTGTAGGAGCACCGTGTTACTGGGGAAACATGCCCGGGCAGTTGAAAATCATATTCGACCGCATCGTCTACGGCCTGATAGGAGAGAGCTCCCGCGGGCTGCCTCTTCCCCTGCATAAAGGGAAAAAAGCCATTCTGGTTAGCACCTGCACCACCTCTTTCCCGTTCAATATCCTTTTCAGTCAGAGCCGGGGAACCATCAAGGCATTGCGAGCTATCCTGAAATGGACCGGATTCAAGGTCGTGTCCGCCATCGAACTGGGAGGAACCCGCCAGCGTCCGGCCGGAGAGAAAATACTGAACCGCTGCCGCAAGGCGATAAAGAAATGCATGTAAGCAATGGCCCTGTCAGATTATTCCTGCGACTTGCGTAGCAAATTACTCGGCAGGATACACGAAAACGACATCCGTGAGCTGTGTCACATGATTCAATGCTGTGAAAACCATTCGCTGACGGAACAGCTCTACAAGCTCATGTTCGATGCCGATAAACGAGTTTCGGACAATGCCGCATGGCTGTTTACCCATCTCGCCCCAGCACATCAACGATGGCTGTATCCGAAATGTAACGAACTGATGCAAGAAGCCATGCATACACCCAGCGAAACCAAATGCCGGCTGCTGCTCACATTGCTTGCAGCGCAGCCGTTCCGTGAAGAAAGCCTCCGTACCGACTTCTTGGATTTCTGTATGAGCCGGATGACTTCATCGGGCAGTCCGGCAGGAATCAGAGCCTTGTGCATGAAACTTTCCTATCTTCAGTGCCAACTGTATCCTGAACTTCTGGCTGAATTCCGTTCTGCACTTGAGATGCTGGAGGAAGCATCGCCGTTAAGTCCCGCCCTGAAAGTTGCCAGAAAGAACATTCTCAAGAAAATGCGCTGAGCCTGCTTTCTACGTTAATTTATATAAAATAGGTGCTTGCCTTTTTGGAAAAGCAATCAGAAAGACTTATCTTTAAGCAAACCACTCAAAGTAAGTTGCCATGGGAACCTTAGGATGCATAAATGACATGATGCGGCGCGACAAAGAGAACCGCGAGCTTCGGAAAGCCGGAAAGAAACGCATGGACGAAACACGCTACAACCTGTTGAAACTGACCGGCAAGCATCGCCCTACGTCGGATGTTTCCCTCGAACAGTTGGAGCAGATTCACGCCGAAACAAAAGCGAGAAAAGAATGGGAACAGGAATATTTCTTTCGCGGAAAACTGCTGTTTGCCATCATTATAATTGCAGTTTTGCTGGCAGGCGGGCTGATTTATCTATGCGTCCAACCGTTATGATAATCTGCTTTCACTAAAAACCATTTGTCGCTTATTGGACTTTTTTACTTTCTTCTTGACTGAATTTTGTGCAAATGCCTTACGGCACATTGAAATAAAACATCCCATTTAGCCGTAAATTCCCCCGATAAAGCTCTTTTTTTATTCTTCTTGCATGTCCGAATATTAAAGAAACAGCTTTAAATATCCAAAAAAGGACAAAAAAGATGGAGGAAAGTTGGACGATTTCCGCAGGGAAATTGGGAAAGATATGCTGGGAAAAAATAAAAACGTCAAGACGTTTTCAGAAAAAGACCGTATTTTGTTAAGAATTTTCTTTCGTTGAAGCCAATATTACCTCTTCAGCTTCCAGAATACCTTTTGCGGCTGCTTCCCGCCATTTTGCAGAAAGTAGGAAGAACATTACCATTCCTCTCCGTAAGAAACGCGACTCCCTTGCCACAGAAACATTTGTCAGCATCCCTTTCGCTTTACCAGCTTTTTGCCATCACTCCGTTGCATCAGAATTCCACAAAAGTCAGCATATCCTCCTTTCGTGCGAAACAAGCGATTCTCATGCAACGGATTTGTCAAAATGACAAAAAGTCAATATACTTTCTGTCCCAGAGGCAATGAAAGTTTGTAAGTCTTGAAAACCTTTTTTCTTTTGATCTTAAACGAGATATACTGTTTATAGTTACGTTCCATTTTACCATGAATATTTACACAGAACTCATAACTTCCGTTTTGTTTAAGGTCGGGCAGCAATACCTTGCTTACTCTCTTGTTCTTGTAATATACATAAAAGAACGATTTTTTGAGCGTTTTTTCTCCGTTGTTCGATATTTTTATCTTTACCCGTTTCCCTTCTCCTCCGGGAAGCGTACCGAATACAGGCGGATAGATTGAAATTTTGTCTAATATTTTCGACGGGTCATTGTCCTCTACCACCTCCACATAATTTCTGTAAGATGCCGTATGCTGTGCGTGTATGCCTTGGGAGAAGCATACAGCCATCAGTGTTGCAAACAAAATAATACTTTTTTTCATATCTCATCTAATTTGTTTTTGCCTATGTTTCTTTTGCTATCGATTCTAAAATTAAAAATAATATCGGTTCGTTGTAACACGTCAGTACTTATAGAACACTTTTTAAGCGTTTTTTTAAGAGTGTTTACTTTTGTTGGAAGTCGGTTTTCTCTTTTGCCACCGATAAAATTGCTATATTCGCATTAACTTCACAGAAAAACGGAATTTAAAACAGACTTCGATACATGAAACTGACATATATCTTTCACAGCGGCTTTGCCCTCGAGACAGAGCGGTGCATCTTGATATTCGATTACTGGATGGATCCGTCGGGCATTGTGCCGCAACTGCTCAGAACCCCGAAACCCGTGTACGTGTTTTCCAGCCATTTCCACGAAGACCATTTCAACCGGGAAATCTTTTCGTGGCGGCATACGAAGCCCGACATCGTTTATATCCTCTCGAAAGACATTCTGAAGCACCGCCGTGCACAGAAGGAAGAAGCCGATGTCTGGCTCGCCAAAGGTGCCACGTGGAGCGACGGACTGCTGCACGTAACAGCAACCGGAAGTAACGACAGCGGCGTTTCTTGGATTGTAGAAACCGACGGCAAGCGGATCTTCCATGCAGGTGACCTGAATAACTGGTACGCCCGTTTCCTGACCGACGATTATCGGGGCGGGCTGGTCTACAGTGCCGAGTTCGGCATCGATGTGAATCCTGAAAAAGAAGAGAAGTGCTTTTTAGGAGAACTGAAAGATATCCGGAAAATAACGGACAGTTTCAGTGTGGCCATGTTTCCGGTGGACGGCCGCATCGGCAACGGCTATACCCGTGGCGCCCGCCAGTTTATCGACACGTTTCGGGTAGGATTACTGGCTCCCATGCACTTTGTGGCGAGCGGATTCGAGTCGGCTTGGCGCATGAAAGAGTTTGCAGATGCCAAGAATATCCCTTTCTGGTGCATCAGTCGGGAAGGAGAAAGTATTGAATTTTGAAGAAAAAAAGTTTACAGAATAAGATGAAGCAGATAGAGGTTGTAGCGGCAGTAATTTGTCGCGAGGAAAAGTATTTTGCCACCCAGCGAGGCTATGGCGAGTTTAAGGACTATTGGGAATTTCCCGGCGGAAAGATCGAAGCAGGCGAGAGCCGGGAGGAAGCATTGAAACGCGAGATACGGGAAGAGCTGGACACGGAAATCAGTGTCGATTCGTTCCTCACCACAGTAGAATGTGGTTACCCTGCCTTTCATCTCACGATGCATTGCTTTCTGTGTTCCGTCCGTTCCGGCCATCTGGTGCTGAAGGAACACGAAAACGCTGCCTGGCTGAGCCGGGAGGAACTCGGTTCTGTAGACTGGCTTCCGGCGGATGTGGAGGTGGTGAAGAAGTTGCTGGAAGATGAAGTGATGTTAAAATAATAGTTGAAAGGTAAGAGGTAATGCCTTAAATCTTTATATCTTTGTCAGTATTAATATAAAGAGCAGAGAATGTCGATGTTGACTGAAGTGATTTTCTGTAAAGTGTTGAAATTTGATAAATGAGAAGAGGATTATATGAAGGCTCCGAAGCAATTCAATAATATCACAGAACGTGTAATAGATGATTTAAGGCAGACATTGGCGTCAGGCAATAGCCAAATATCTATTGCGGCAGCCAGCTTTTCGATTTATGCCTATGAGGCATTGAAAGAAGAGCTGGAGAAGGTGGAATGTGTAAATTTTATTTTTACGTCACCTACATTTACTACTGATAAGACTGAAAAGCAGAAGAGAGAATTCTATATTCCAAAACTGAATAGAGAAAGAAACCTTTTCGGATCTGAATTTGAGATCAGATTGCGTAATCAGTTGACGCAACGCGCCATTGCACGGGAATGTGCAGACTGGATTCGGAGAAAAGCCCGATTCAAGACAAATGTCACACATGGTTCCATGAATTCCTTTCTTAATGTAAAGACAGGTGACGAGACCTATACTTATATGCCTTTCAATGAGTTTACTACTACAGAGTTGGGACTTGACAGAGGAAACAATCTTTGTCCGATGGTAGTGGGAATGCCAGGGTGTAGTGCTACAGATATGTTCTTGAAAAACTTTACTGAACTTTGGAAAGACAAAGAAAAGTTTCAGGATGTGACTGATAATGTCATTGAAAACATTGAAACGGTATACAAGGAAAATGCTCCAGCTTTTATTTATTTCATTACGTTGTATAATATCTTCAATGAGTTTTTGGAAGACATTAGCGAGGATGTATTACCCAACGAGGCAACTGGATTTAAGAATAGCGTAATTTGGAATAAACTATATAATTTTCAGCGTGATGCGGCTTTAGCTATTATCAATAAACTGGAAAAGTATAATGGATGTATTTTGGCCGATAGTGTGGGTTTAGGCAAAACATTTACGGCTCTTGCAGTGATTAAATATTACGAAAACCGTAACCGGAATGTGTTGGTACTTTGTCCTAAGAAATTGAATGATAACTGGCAGACTTTCCGTTCCAATTACAAGAATAATCCGGTTTTGAATGACCGTTTGCGTTACGATATATTATTTCATTCCGACTTGTCTAGGGACAAAGGATTAAGCAATGGACTCGATCTAGAACGTGTGAACTGGGGAAACTATGATTTAATTGTAATCGATGAAAGTCATAATTTCCGCAATGGCGGACGCTTTGATAATGAAGATGAAGACGATGATTTCAAGGAAAACCGTTATGCCCGGTTAATGAATAAAGTCATTCGCAGCGGGGTAAAGACAAAAGTGCTCATGCTTTCGGCTACACCGGTCAACAATCGTTTCAGTGATTTGAAAAATCAGTTGCAGTTGGCGTATGAAGGAAAAGCTGAAAATATCAATGACCTGTTGGATACGAGCAAGAATATAGACAGTATTTTCAGAGAGGCTCAGACAGCCTATTCCAAATGGGCAAAACTGCCTCCGGAAAAGAGAACGACGGAAAAACTGGTAGATTCATTGAATTATGATTTCTTTCAGTTGCTCGATGCCGTGACGATTGCCCGTAGTCGTAGCCATATTATCAAGTATTACAACACAACGGAGGTAGGCAAATTTCCTACACGTCTGTCGCCAATATCTCGTCGGCCTAAACTGACAGATCTTAGCGATGCCATTACATTCAGCGATATTGCGGAACAACTGAACGCATTGAATTTGTCCATTTATACACCTTCATTGTTTATCTTTGAAAGTGCAAAAGATAATTATGGGATTGATTTCCAAGGAGAAGGATTGACCATAGACGGACGTGAAAAAGGTATTCGGAAATTGATGGCTATTAACCTGCTGAAGCGTTTGGAAAGTAGTGTCAATTCTTTCCGTTTGACTTTGATCCGGATACACGATTTTATTAAGGATTCCATTACGGCCATTGATAAGTTTGAAGAAAGTGGCGCGGGAACAATCGATGTTACCGATTTTACGGAAGACTTTGATAATGAAGATATGGAAAACGATCCGTTTGTAGGTCGTAAATCAAAGATTAATCTCCGTGACATGGATTATGTGAGCTGGCGGCGTGACCTGAAAGCTGATTTGGAAGTGCTGGAATTGTTGATTCTCATGCTAAAGGATATCACACCGAAGCATGACACCAAATTGCAACAGTTAGTGGCCGACCTGAAACATAAGTTTGAGCATCCTATCAACGGGAACAACAAGAAAGTGCTGATATTTACAGCCTTTGCCGATACAGCCAATTATCTGTATGAACAGTTGTCTGGCAAGATACTGAGCGATTGCGGACTCTATACAGCTTTGATTACCGGTAGTACAGAAGGTAAAACTACATTGCCGAAACTGAAGTGTACGTTTAATAATATATTGACGTATTTTTCTCCGTTATCAAAAGACCGGGAAAGTATTCATCCGAACGATACTCGCGAGATTGATGTGCTGATTGCCACGGATTGTATCAGTGAGGGGCAAAACTTACAGGACTGTGACTATCTGATTAACTACGATATACATTGGAATCCGGTACGTATCATTCAGCGTTTCGGTCGTATAGACCGTATCGGAAGCAAGAACGATGTGATCCAGTTGGTGAACTACTGGCCAGATATGGAATTGGACGACTATATCAAGCTGAAAGGTCGTGTAGAAAGCCGAATGAAGGCTACCGTTATCACCAGTACCGGCGATGATAACCTTTTGTCGAATGACGAAAAAGGTGATTTGGAATACCGCCGTAACCAGTTGAAGAAACTACAGAATGAAGTGGTTGATATCGAAGATATGGATACGGGAGTGAACATTGTAGACTTAGGGCTGAATGAGTTCCGTCTGGATTTGCTGGCAAACTTAAAGGAGCATCCCAACATGGACTTGACTCCCTTTGGAATGTGTGCGGTGGTGAGTGCTTCCGACTTGGTAGAGCCGGGCGTAATATATGTACTGAAAAATAAGAACAACGGTGTCAACATCGATCATTCCAATTTGCTTCATCCGTTTTATATGGTTTATCTTTCACATACCGGGAAAGTAATTTGTGACCATTTGTCCCCCAAAAAGTTACTGGATAAGATGCGTTATGCTTGTAAAGACAAAACGTTGCCCGACAAGGCACTTTGCAAGCAGTTTAATAAGGAAACTCGTGACGGGAAGAATATGCGACATTACAGTGACCTGTTGCAATCGGCCATAGAAAGTATTATCACAGTGAAAGAAGAGAGTGATATTGATAGTCTGTTCTCTGTAGGTGAAACAAGTGCGCTCACTTACAATATTAAAGGACTGGATGATTTTGAATTGATTTGTTTTTTAGTGATAAAGTAATTATGAGTATATCAAATATTGAAATAGGAACGTTTCTTAATTTTTTCAATAGAGGTGGATATGTATTAGATTTCTCTACAGTAGATTTTGATACTTTTACTCACGAAAGTATAGGTGTACCTCTTTGTGAAACATATAAAATGTCAAAAGGAAAATCATTAGTAGCATATGTAAAACAAGCATCACAGCAAGATATAATAAAGCTATTTAATGATTTGATAACATATTATGAATCATCTCCTCAAAAAGAAAACGACGAACAATATCATAAAGCATATGCAGAAGGATATAAAAAATGTCGTTCAATTCTTGATAGAATAAACACAAGTACGATAGCAGATGTGGAATCTGTAAAACTTAAAGAGGTTTTTAATAGTGACTATATTTCTTCTCAAATAGACCTAATGGTAAAAATGCAAGATGAGAATCCGACAGAAGCTATAGGTAAAGCAAAAGAACTTATTGAAAGTTGTTGCAAAACTATATTGGAAAAAGAGGGGTGTAGTATTGATAAGAATTGGGATATGACACGATTAGTGGATGAAACTTTTAAGTTGTTTGGTATTATGCCCAAAGAAATCTCTGATGATATTAAAGGTGCTAAATCCATTAAACAAGTTCTAGGGAATTTAAAAGCCATATCACAAGGTATATCTGAATTAAGAAACCTATATGGCAGTGGTCATGGCAAATCAAGTTCTTTTACAGGACTTGAGCCAAGGCATGCAAGTCTTATGGTTGGAAGCAGTGTGACATTAGTAAGATTTTTATGGGATTCCTATGAACGTTACAAGCTGATTAACGACAAAGGATAATGGATAATATATTGAATTTTCCATCCACGACAATAGTCAATAAGCCAGTACCCAAAAATGCGTTTTATGGAAGAAGTAATGATTCTTCCTTACGTGAATTTTTGACGCGGGAGTTTGAAGGAATTATTTGGCTATATAAACTAGCACCTGCTACGCTCAATGTAGAAGACGGAGAACATGTGCATGAGATAGATGTGTTCTACTGTAAAATGAAAGAAGATAAGTACAGTCTGAAGCCCTTTTGTGTAATGGATGAACTATTGCCCCGTCATACACTTTTTGTGATTGAGTATGGAGGAAAATTTGATTTACTGATGCATCACAAAGAAATGGCGCTTGTGAGAGGTACACAGCAATGGAAGTGTGGAGTTAGCGAATTAAAACAAGATATTCAACTAAACGCAAATCTGTTACGTATACAAGGGCAGTCGATGGATGCGGTATATGATGGATTGCTTAGTCAAGTTTCTGGCCTATCAATTTCTACAGAAAGAGGATATAAAGAACAAGCCGAACTGCGGAAACAGATAGAAAATTTGCAGAAACTGGTTGTTACTCTGCAAAAAAGAATAAAGGCCGAAAAACAGTTTAATCGACAAATCGAATTAAATACTGAAGTTCGCCAGCTTAGGAAAGAAATAACATTACTAACTGATAAATTAAAAAAGAACAATATATAATCATGAAACCCAATAAATTAGAATTGAGTTCAGTGGATGGTACGAAGCTGAATCTGGAAGCACTTTACCAGATAGCTCCTTCTTGCTTTACCGAAGTAAAGGATGAAAAGACAGGCGAATTGCGCCATGTGGTCAACTTCACGACATTACGCCAATTACTGGGCGATGATGCGGTGGAAGATGCAGAAGAAATGTATCAATTTACTTGGCCGGGCAAACAGGAAGCTCGCCGGGAAGCTGCACGCCCTACTACAAAGACTTTGCGTCCGGTGGTAGAGGATAGTGTAGATTGGGATCATACGCAGAATCTCTATATTGAAGGGGATAATCTGGAAGTATTGAAATTACTCCAGAAATCATATATGGGTAAGGTGAAGATGATTTATATTGATCCACCGTATAACACGGGTAATGATTTCGTGTATGACGATGATTTTGCAGCTTCACAAGATGATTATGATTTGTTTGCTGGAAATGTAGATGAATTAGGAAACCGTTATCGAAAGAATACAGAAACAAATGGGCGTTTTCACTCAGATTGGTGTTCAATGATGTATTCTCGTTTAATGGTAGCTCGTTCTTTGTTGACTGAGGATGGGGTGATTTTTATTTCTATTGATGACAATGAAGTTGAAAATCTTAAAAAGATATGTTCAGAAATTATGGGTGAACATAATTTTGTAAGTCAAATTATTTGGAAAAAGAGAAGTACACCACCAAATGATAAAGTGATTGGAGCTGCACATGAATATATTTTATGTTATTCTAAAAATAATCTATTAGTAAAGTTAAATTTAAGAGAGAGAACAGATGAACAATTACAAAGGTATCAGAATCCAGATAATCATCCAAAAGGTCCTTGGACACCAGGTGATTTAGGAGCAAATGTTAAAGGTGGACGATATGTTGCTTCATTATATTTCCCAATAATAAATCCTAATACAGGGGAATCTCACTATCCGCCACAAAATGGTAATTGGAGATTTAATCAACAAACGATACAAAAGCTTTTAGAAAATAATGAAATATATTTTGGCGTAGATGGAAAAGGTAGACCAAAATTGAAACGATTCTTGAGTGATGTGAAAAATGGAATAACATATACATCTATATGGGATTTTCTTCCATTTAACACTCAAGGATCAAAAGAAATGACAAATCTTTTAGGTAATATATCTATTTTTGATAATCCAAAGCCAGTGGATTTAATAAAAGAATTGATAAAGCTTGGCAGTATGCCTAAAGATATCGTTCTTGATTTCTTCAGTGGTTCATCTACGACAGCTCATGCCGTAATGCAACTAAACTCAGAAGATGAAGGAAATCGTAAATATATAATGGTTCAACTTCCTGAAGAAACTCCAGAAGATAGCGAGGCGCGTAAAGCTGGTTATAACACAATTCCTGAAATAGCGAAAGAACGTATTCGTCGTGCTGGAAATCAAATCAAGGAAGAATCTCCATTGACAACCCAAAACCTTGACACAGGTTTCCGTGTATTCCGTTTGGCAGACAGCAATTTTGAAGAAGTAAAAAAAGCTCCGACTGAATATGACCAGTCTCAGCTTGATCTTTTCCTTGATAATGTAAAGAGTGACCGTACAGACCTTGACCTGCTGTTTGGAGCTATGCTCAGTTGGGGTGTACAGCTTTCATTACCCATGACCAGTGAAGAGGTAGATGGAAAGATGATTTATATCGTTAATGAAGGCGATCTGGTGGCTTGTTTTGCCGAGAATATTACGGAAAATATTGTAAAGGCTATGGCGGAAAAACAACCGCTTCGTGTATTGTTCCGTGACAGTTGCTTTGCTCGTGATGATGCAAAAATCAATGTGTTCGAAACTTTTAAACAGTTGCTTGACTGGAGCGAGGAAGAAGCAATGAAGAATATTAAGGTGATCTAATGCGATGAGGTATGGAAGAAAAAAAGATCATTATTTACACGTCAAGCGATGGACGAACAAAAATAGACGTCAGGTTAGAAGATGAAACCTTGTGGCTTACGCAGCAACAAATAGCTGAACTATATCAGACATCGAGGACCAATGTAGTGGAACACATCAAGCATATCTACGAAGAGCAGGAACTTGAAGAAAATTCAACCTGTCGGAATTTCCGACAGGTTCGCATCGAAGGTTCCAGACAGGTAGAACGAGAGATGCCATTTTATAATCTGGACATGATTATCTCATTGGGATACAGAATAAAATCGCGTATAGCTACCCATTTCCGCCAGTGGGCTACCCAGCGGTTGAAAGAATACATGATTAAAGGTTTTACGCTAGATGATGACCGTTTGAAAAAGTTGGGTGGAGGTAGTTACTGGAAGGAGCTTCTGGAACGTATCAGAGATATTCGTGCTACGGAAAAGGTATTTTATCGTCAGGTGTTGGAAATATATGCAACAAGTATCGACTATGACCCCAGGGCTTCTGTATCACAGGAATTCTTCAAGAAAGTACAGAATAAGATACACTATGCCATTCACGGACATACAGCTGCTGAACTTATTGTGGAGCGTGCTGATGCCGAAAAAGACTTTATGGGTTTGCTGACATTTAAGGGTAGTCAGCCTACATTGGTAGAAGCAAAAACAGCCAAAAATTATTTGGATGAAAAGGAGTTGCGCGCAATGGGGCAATTGGTTTCCGGATACCTGGATTTTGCAGAACGTCAGGCTGAGCGTGAACAACCCATGACCATGAATGATTGGGCAAACTATTTAGACAGAATTCTAACTATGTCGGGAGAACAGTTGCTGCAAGGTTCTGGTAATGTTTCACATGAAGAAGCCATGGAACATGCTACGAATGAATATCGTAAATATAAACAGCGTACAATCAGTGACGTGGAGCAAGACTATCTTGATTCAATCAAGATGTTGGACAAGTTGAACAAGAAAGGAAAATTAGAATGAAATTGAAATTCAAACACCAGCGTTTTCAGGCAGATGCAGCCAAAAGCGTAACCGATATATTTACTGGTCAGCAGTACTGTGACAGTGCTGATTTCTTGGTAGATCAGGGAGTACAGAAAAACATGTATGCTGTAACAGGTTTTGGCAACCAGAAATTAATGCTCGACAGAGAGTCGCTGACTGAGAATGTACGACAGATACAAATGAACTGGGGATTGAAACCTGTAGATTACCTGCAAGGTGATGTATCTAATCCGATGTTTTCCATTGAGATGGAAACGGGTACCGGTAAGACCTATACCTATATTAAGACCATGTATGAACTGAACATGAGGTATGGGTGGAGTAAGTTCATTATCGTGGTACCTAGTATTGCTATCCGGGAAGGAGTGCAGAAGAGTTTTGAAACCATGCAGGAACATTTTGCCAACGAATATGGCAAACGTATCCAGTTCTTTGTGTATAACTCCAAACAGTTGTCGAAGATAGATAGTTTTGCCAGTGACAGTGGCTTGCACGTGATGATTATCAATACGCAGGCTTTCAACAGTTCCATGAATGAGGATAAGAATCAGGAAGGACGCAGCGGAGATGCAGCAGCCCGTATCATCTTCTCCAGGCGGGATGAGTTTGGAAGTCGTAGACCGATTGATATTTTGGCTCAGACCCATCCAATTATGATTATCTATGAACCGCAGAGTGTGTTGGGGGCAAACAAAGCAAATGCTACTCGAAGAGGAATTGCCAAGTTTAATCCGTTGTTCACCTTATTATATAGTGCTACTCATAGAAAAGAAGATGTATATAATATGGTGTATCGGCTGGATGCGATGGATGCTTATAACCGGAAGTTGGTGAAGAAAATTGAGGTAAAAGGCATTTCGCAGCAGGGCTCTACTGCCACAAACGGATTTGTTTATTTAGACGAGATTGTCATCGGACAAGGAAATCCGCAGGCTCGTATTTCATTTGATGTGAAAACGACAAATGGCTTTAAACAAACTACTAAATTAGTGGGTGAGGGTTTTAATCTTTATGAACAGAGTGGAGAACTGGCAGAATATGACAATCATTTTATTGTAGAACGTATAAATGGTGTAGCTGGGTCTGTCCGTTTTTTGAATGGTATTACGCTTCATGAAGGGGATGCTATTGGGAAGGTGAATGAAGATACACTTCGACGTATTCAGATTCGTGAAACGATTCGTACGCATATTGAAAGAGAAAGAGAATTGTTCTCGAAAGGAATTAAGGTACTTTCTCTTTTCTTTATTGATCATGTCAATAGTTATCGATTGTATGAAAAGGGGGGAGTAAGTAACGGCAAATTTGCCGATATGTTTGAAGAAGAATATCGGAATGTACTTCAAGAAATGCAACCTCGCTTTACAGATGAGGCATATGTGCGTTATCTGAATAAATTCCCAGCTGAGAAAGTACATCAGGGGTATTTCTCACAAGACAAAAAGGGAGTGGCTGTAGACTCTAAGGAAAAAGAAGGGGATAATGAAATCCGGGCATACGATTTGATTATGAAGAATAAGGAGCGTCTGCTGAGCTTTGAAGAACCTGTACGCTTTATCTTCTCTCACTCCGCCCTGAAAGAAGGTTGGGATAACCCGAATGTATTCCAAATCTGTACATTGAAGGATACCGGAAACGAAATAAAGAAACGTCAGGAAGTAGGGCGTGGTATGCGCCTTTGTGTGAATAAAGATGGTGAACGGCAGGATCAAGATGTACTCGGTGAGGGGGTGTTTGATGTGAATATCTTGACGGTAATAGCCAGTGAAAGTTACGAACATTTCAGTAAGCAGCTTCAGGCTGAACTGGCGGAAGATGTAGCAGACAGACCGATACAGGTTACTGCGCATCTCTTTGAAGATATGTTGATGGCTTCTGCGGAAGGCAAGGAAGTGAAAGTGAATCGAGATTTGGCTTGCGAGATTCACGAAATGTTGGTAACTAACGGCTATGTCAAGAAAGGCAAGTTGACTGAGAAGTATTTCAATGACAGGAAAGCTGGAATCATTGATTTAGGCGAAGAGCTGAATCCAATAAAGGCTGGTATTATCAGTCGGTTGGATATTGTCTTCAATCCGGATAGAATGTTGCCTGACAACGCTCGTAAACCCAAGGTGGCTACGTTCAGAGAAGAGTTGTTCAAAGAAAAATTTACGGACGTATGGAAGCGCATCAATGTGAAAACTTACTATAAAGTGGATTTTAGCACGGATGAGCTAATAAAGAGGGCTATTACAAGCATTGACAAACATTTGAGTGTCACAGAAATACGTATTGTGATAGAAAGTGGCTCTTTGGAGAATATTCGTGATAAAGAATCTTTGCAGGCCGGTGCGGCTATGACCACTGGAAAGATGCGTACTATTCGTGTTTCTGAAGCGGTAGGAAATAGTGTGCGTTATGATTTGGTAGGTGATTTGGTAAGTGCTACTGGGTTGACGAGAAAAACGATTGTGGAAATATTGAAAGGTATCAAACCAACTACTTTTGCCCAGTTCAGGATGAATCCGGAAGAGTTCATTATCAAGACTGCAAACATTATCAATGATGCAAAAGCTATAGCCGTTATCCAAAAGATTGCCTACGAACGTAGTACAAATACATACGATATGGATATTTTCACTGAAAATACCATACGTGGTAAATTGGGCGTAAATGCCATGGAAAGTGCCAAGTCATTATACGACATTGTGGTGGTGGATAGTTTGGGGATAGAGAAAAATTTTGCGGAAGCTTTGGAAAAGGAAGATGCAGTAGAAGTATATACTAAACTTCCTCGTGGCTTTTATATCAATACTCCCATGGGGCATTATAATCCTGACTGGGCCATCGCATTTAAGGAAGGTAGTGTAAAGCATATTTATTTTATTGCTGAGACGAAAGGTAATGATTGGCAGGAATCGCAGCTTCGTGGAGTGGAAGATGCAAAAATTGAATGTGCTCGCCGTCACTTTGCAACTATTAGTGACAGTAAGGTGGTTTATGGAGTAGCTAAGGATTATCAAACTTTATATAACCTTGTGACGAAATAGTCACAAGGTTATTTCTTTTTAATTGTCAGAGAGATATGGAGTTTAATTCAAAGGTAGAATATTGGGTATGGAAGAATAGTGATGATGCTCCATATCGAGGTCATTATGCTATTGATGGGGATACGCATTTTAATTATAATATTGATGATATCAGAACTTTTATAGAAAGTAAAGATCTATCCAAGGAAGAAAAAGGGTATTTTAGTGTGAACGTTCCAATAAATTTTGCGTATGCTATTTTTGATAAGAATTTTGAAATTCAAAGTTGTAACTTTAATTATGATTTTGAGCTATATGATTGTAAATTCAATTATCGTTTTATTATAATTCACGACAAATTTAATCGGATATTTGATGTTTCTGGCTCTCATTTTAATGCTGGTATTCTTTTTATTCGTAAGAATGAATTTTTGTCGAGTGTTAAACTTTATGGAATACTATCAAAAAGTGAAATAATAATAGAAGAATGTCTTTTTTCTGATGAAGTCGATTTTAGCAATAGTGAATTTCATGGAAGAGTGTTAATTAAGAATTGTACGTTTAAAAAAGGAGTAAAATTTGATCGAGTTAATTTCTTCAATGATTTTTCATTTATAAACAATGAGGTATGTGGTGGCATAAGTTTTGAAAATAGTGTTTTTAAAGGGAGGGTTAAAATATTTCATATTAAAGGAATAATGGATGAAATAAATTTAACTTCATCTGTTATTAGAGGTTTTCTAGAATTAAATGGTTTAACAGGTAGTCTTATTTTGCCTGAGAAATCATCTATTAAACTAAAAAATGTATTTGTAGAACCTAATGGTTATTTAATCATACGTAATATCAATGAAAATCAGAAATTCACTGGTGAAATCGATTTCACTGATGCCAACTTATTAGGGAATGTGGTATTAAAGAATATTTATCTAAAAAGGTTCTTTTTGACAAATGCTGTAATGGTTGGAGGATTTTATACAGAGCATTTACATTTTAAAGAGGAGTCTGATAGTCAGACCTATGTTCGTTTGAAAGATGAGGCACTAAAAAATAATAACTCTATAAAAGCCATGCAATATAGAGAAAAGGAAATGTCGTCGTATAGTAAAGAATTAACTTTACAAAGATCTCGAGCTAAATTTGGGGCATGGCTTACAGATGAATCTATATTATTCTTGAATACAATCTCCAATAAGAATGGATTAAGTTGGTTAAGAGGTATATCTTTTACTCTTGTGTGTGCTATAATTTTCTTTTGGATAATAAATTTTCTCGGTATAGAAGATGATCAACCTCATTTTTTTACTTTGGATTTTAAGACATTTCATTTTGAAGGGGTTGGAGAAATATGGAAAAGATTTTTAAATATGTTCTATTTAACTAGCTTCAAGGATAAATTTGAGGGCGTTAAATTAAATGCATTGGGTGAAACTGTCTTCTTTCTGTCAAAGATCTTTATAAGTTATGGCATTTATCAAACGATTATAGCTTTTAGAAAATTTAGCAAATAAATTTATATTGACTTTTTTATCGTAAATTCTTCCATGATAACTATTCGCGAGATGGCTGAATATTAGTCCATCCCCTGAATATTCTCCCTTATTTCCTCCCATTCTAAGTGGATTTCATTATTTTTGCGATTATTTTGAGAAACACAATCTATGGCAATTTGGGATATATTCACAAAAAATAAGACATCACGCTATGCTATTGTAGATGTAGAGGTAGGATTGAAGGATCATAAGATTCATGATATAGGAGCCCTTCGGCAGGATGGTGCAACTTTCCATAAGGCATCGAAAGAAGAATTGTTCGATTTCCTGCGGGACACCGATTACCTCTGTGGACACAATATTATTCATCACGATTCGAAATATTTGTTCCCCGACAAACCTTGTCGCTGGACGCTGGTCGATACGCTATATATCTCGCCTTTGTTGTTTCCGGAACGTCCTTACCATCGGCTGGTGAAGGACGATAAGTTGGTGTGTGACCAGATGAACAATCCGGTGAACGATTGTGAGAAAGCACGTGATTTGCTGCTGGATGAAATTGCCCGGTGGAATTCATTGCCCGATGAGAAACGGAAAATATTTGCTACATTGTTGAAAGGCAAGGAAGAGTTCGACGGTTTTTTCAGTATGGTGAAAGCTGAGCGGACGAACTGGGGATTGACAGGACTGATACGTCATCTTTATGAAGGGAAAATCTGTGAACATGCTGATATAGATATGCTGGTCCGGCAGTATCCTTGTGAAATGGCTTATGCGCTGGCGCTGATTGATACCACCGATTATCGTTCCGTAACGCCGGGATGGGTACTTCGTAATTATCCGGCAGTGGAATATGTAATGAAACTTTTACGTCGTACTCCTTGTTTGGAAGGGTGTACGTATTGTAACAGTCAGCTGGATGTACTTCATAATTTGAAGTTGTTTTTTGGATATGACCAGTTCCGTACGTATGGTGGAGAACCATTGCAGGAACGGGCGGCTCGGGCAGCAGTGGAGGGTAAGTCTTTACTGGCCATTTTCCCGACCGGAGGTGGAAAATCACTGACTTTCCAGTTGCCTGCGCTCATGGAAGCACGTGCGGTACATGGACTTACAGTCGTAATATCTCCGTTGCAATCGCTCATGAAAGATCAGGTGGATAATCTGGCCGACAAGGGAATTACAGATGCTGTGACCATCAATGGTTTGCTGGACCCTATTACACGGGCACTTTCCATTCAAAGAGTACAGGAGGGAGATGCTTCATTATTGTATATTGCACCGGAAATGTTACATTCGAAGACCATCGAGCGGATTTTGATGATGCGCCATGTGGTGAGATTTGTTATAGATGAGGCTCATTGTTTTTCTTCCTGGGGACAGGATTTCCGGGTAGATTATCTTTATATCGGTAAGTTTATTCAGGAATATCAGGAAAAGAAAGGCTGCAAGAATCCGATACCGGTGTCTTGCTTTACTGCTACGGCTAAGCAGAAGGTGGTACAGGATATCTGTGATTATTTTAAACGGACTTTAAACCTGGATTTAGAGCTATTCGCTTCTACGGCTTCGAGAACCAATCTGCGCTATTCGGTTATCCATGCAGAAACGGATGAAGATAAGTATGCCAAATTAAGGGAACTGGTGGCGGAGTCTACTTGTCCGACCATTGTGTATGTGTCACGCACCCGGCGGACTAAGGAGCTGGCAATGAAGCTGACGCGCGACGGATACAAGGCGTTGCCATTTAATGGAAAGATGGATTCGGACGAGAAAATAGCCAATCAGGATGCATTTATGAGTGACCAAGTACGTATCATCGTGGCTACGTCGGCTTTCGGTATGGGAGTCGATAAGAAGGATGTGGGGCTGGTGGTGCATTATGATATATCTGATTCGTTGGAGAATTATGTGCAGGAAGCAGGTAGGGCCGGGCGTGATCCGCATCTCAATGCACGCTGTTATGTGCTTTACTGTGATAATGACTTGGACAAACATTTCATTTTGCTGAATCAGACAAAGTTAAGTATCAGTGAGATTCAGCAGGTATGGAAGGCGGTGAAGGATATGACGAAAAAGCGTATGCGGGTGTGCTGCTCTGCATTGGAGATTGCTCGAAATGCTGGATGGGATGATTCGGTATCAGATATTGAAACGCGTGTGCGGACAGCTTTAGCGGCATTGGAACAAAGTGGCTATCTGGAACGGGGAAACAATGTGCCGCATGTATATGCTACCGGTATTACGGTGAAGAATATGGATGAGGCCCGAAAGCGTATTACGGCGTCGGTTTTATTCCATAGTGATGAAATAGAAAAGGCTGTTCGGGTTATTACTTCATTGATTTCGCAGAAATACATTGCCAAAGCACAGGATGATGGGGCTGAATCAAGAATTGATTATCTGGCTGATATATTGGGTTTGACGAAAAAGGAAGTGGTATCAGTAGTAGAACGGATGCGACAAGAAGGTATATTGGCGGATAGTAAGGACATATCGGCCTATTTGCTGGATGCTGGCGATTCGGAGCGAAAGGCACGGATGTTTCTGGAGCGTTTTGCAAAGTTGGAACGATATATACTCAGCCATATTCCGGATGAGGCTTTACGGATATCTTGTAAGCAGTTGAATGATAATGCAGTGCACGATGGTGTTACAACATCAAAGGAAAAAGATATACGGACGTTGCTTTATTTCCTGACGATTAAGGGCTATACTTATAAAAAAGAAGATGCGGCTCATAATATGGAGCTTGTGCGCCGGGCTGATATGGAATCTATTATCAGGCGCTTTGAAAAGCGGTTGGTGATTAGTCGGTTTGCTGTGGAGTGGCTGTATAAGCTGGTAAAGGAGAAAGTAATTAAAGATAGTGACACGGAAAAGGCATCTGTTCAGTTTTCGGTGGTGGAATTGATGAATCAGGTGAAAGCTAATTCTCAGTCTCTCATGGGAGAATTGGATGATTTGCAATTGGAAGATGTGGAGGAAGCGCTTTTGTACCTGTCGAAGATTGGAGCTCTCAAACTGGAAGGGGGCTTTCTGGTCCTTTACAATGCAATGGACATCAAACGTATCAAAGATAATAAGTCGCGTTACAAACAGGACGATTACCGGATGCTGAATGAATTCTACAAGCAGAAGATTCAGCAAGTACATATTGTGGGTGAATATGCTAATCTGATGGTAAAGGATTATCAAGAGGCTTTGCAGTATGTACAGGATTATTTCCAGATGGACTATAAGAAGTTCATTGCTAAGTATTTTAAGGGGGAGCGGATGAATGAGATTCAGCGTAACCTGACTCCGGCGAAGTATAGGCAGTTGTTCGGACAGTTGTCTAAACGGCAGATGGAAATTATTTCGGATAAGGAGTCGCGTTGCATTGTGGTGGCGGCAGGACCAGGGAGTGGGAAAACTCGTGTGCTGGTTCACAAGCTTGCTTCGCTTTTGTTGCTTGAGGATGTGAAGCATGAGCAATTGCTGATGCTTACTTTCTCGAGGGCGGCTGCTACGGAATTTAAACAGCGTTTGATGGAGCTGATTGGGAATGCTGCGCACTATGTGGAGATTAAGACATTTCATGCTTATTGCTTTGACTTGCTGGGATTGATAGGTAATCTGGATGAAGTGAAGAATGTGGTAGGAAAGGCTGCGGAAATGATTGAGCAGGGTGAAGTGGAACCGAACCGGATTGGCAAGACGGTGCTGGTGATTGACGAGGCACAGGATATGGGGGCCGAAGAGCATGCACTGGTGCGGGCTTTGATGCACCATAATGAAGAAATGCGTGTGATAGCGGTGGGAGATGATGACCAGAATATTTATGAGTTTCGCGGATCGGATGCGGGATATATGTTCCGCTTGACACAGGAGTCTGGAAGCCGGTTTGTGGAGATGACCGAGAATTATCGCAGTGCCCGTCATGTAGTGGCTTTTGCCAATGAGTTTGTGAAGGCAATCGGCCGGAGAATGAAAACGATGCCTATTGTTTCTATGCGCAAGGAAGATGGATGGGTTGGAGTGACTCGCCATCAGTCTGCTTGTATGTACCAGCCGCTTGTGGAGGAATTGCTCCGAAATAAAGGGCAAGGTACTGTATGTGTACTTACTCAGACAAATGAAGAGGCGGTTATTTTGGTGGCTCTATTAAGGAAACAGGGTATTCGCAGTAAACTGATTCAGTCGATGGAGGGGTTGCTGTTTTGGAATATGGCTGAGATGAGGTATTTCCTGAAATATGTGGGTAAACGGGTAAGTACACCTTTAATCCCTGACGAATTATGGGAGGAAGCGAAGAGTGCTACGTTTACAGCTTATGATGGAAGCTTAAGTTTGGCGTATGTGAAGCGCTGTGTGGAAGTATTTGAACAGATTAATAAGGTGAAGTACTTCACTGATTTCAAGGAATTTGTTTTTGAATCTTCGATGGAGGATTTTTGTGAGTTGTCAGGATCGGATGTGGTTGTGTCAACTATTCATAAGGCGAAAGGAAGAGAGTTTGACGATGTATACATGTTGATTTCGGATGACTATTTGAAGGATGATCATTTGATGCGTCGGTATTATGTGGGAATTACCCGTGCCAAGAACCGACTGTTTGTACATACAAATGGTGATTGCTTTACTAATTTAAGTGTCGATCAGTGCTGTGTCAATCAACGGGAATATGCAATGCCAGAAGAGATTGTATTGCAACTTTCTCATAAGGATGTAAATCTGGGATTCTTTAAGGAACTTAAGCGGGAAGTGTTGTCACTGAAAGGGGGAGATATACTGTTTTACAAAGATTATACTTTGTATGATAAAGCTCGCAGACCTGTAGCACGGTTGTCACAGAGTATGCAAAAGAAGCTGGCTGAATGGAAGGAACGCGGATATGAAGTGAAATCGGCTGCGGTGCGATTTGTAGTAGCATGGAAGCCTAAAGATGCTCCAAAGGAAGAACCGGAAAGTGCTGTTTTATTGGCAGATTTAGTATTATCATGTAATATTTGATTCGAAAATGAATGTTGTTAAATAGCATGTTACTGAAAGAATAAACATGTTAAGCACATATAAATAATCCTTTAGTTATGGTAAACGGATTGTTCGCTTCGGCTTTTTTCGTAACTTGCGCGCCTTATCATCAAAAAATCATAGGAAACGAATAATGAAGAGATCTCGTCGCCATACAGGCATACGGACGTTTTCCGCTATCATACTGCTGATGGTGATGCTGCTGCAAGTGGGAGTAAAAGGCTTCCACCGGCATCATTGTGTGGAGACGGCAAGCGTGACTTGTAGCGACTGTGAGCATCATCGTGTTCACGACGGGCACATCCTCAACTGGAATGGCAGTTGCGATGACTGTGTCGTCTGTCAGTTGTTCTCTTCTCCTTTCTGTAAGCCGCAGGGTGTTCAGCTCAATGTTATTCCTGTCGGCTATCAGCAGCCTTGCATGTGCTTCGTTGCCGCCATTCTGGATGTAAGCAGATGCAGCATTATCCCCCGGGCTCCTCCTGTTTTTCTATTATAATACGGTTTGATACTCTTTGTCCTGCTGAAGGGGAAAGAGAGTTTATTTATGCAATTATAATAGAACAAAGAATGAAAAGATACATATTTATAGTGTGTCTGCTGGAGGTATGTGCCACAGCATTCGCACAGGTTCGGCATGACCATAGCGCATGCTACGAGGATAGTATAAGCTCTCTGAAGGAGGCTATATTGAGTGAAGTTACAGTTTACGGATTGACCGGTACGCAGCGGATGAAGGATTCGCCCATCGCTTTTTCGGTTATTTCGCCCAAGAAGTTACATCAATCGTTCGGCACCAATATCGTGGATGCCATCACGTTTCAGCCGGGTATTTCCCAGATTTCTACGGGAGCGGGTATCAGTAAGCCGGTTATCCGTGGACTCGGTTATAATCGGGTAGTGGTGATAGAACAGGGGATACGTCAGGAAGGTCAGCAGTGGGGTGATGAACATGGTCTGGAGGTGGATGCCGAGGGAGTCCATTCGGTAGAAATTCTGAAAGGACCGGCTTCGCTGATGTATGGCAGTGATGCGATTGCCGGTGTCATGATTCTGCATCCTGAACCGTCGCTCATGCAGGGAACTATGCAGGCAAAGGTTGGTGGAGAATATCAGTCGAACAATGGTCTGTACAACTATCATGCTGGTTTTGCAGGGAACATCGATGGATGGATGTGGAACGTGCACTATGCTGATAAGGCTGCTCATAGCTACAAGAATACACTTGACGGATATGTGCCTGGTTCTTGGTTTAAGGAACGGGATGTGCAGGCGATGGCAGGCGTTAAGAAGCGCTGGGGACATTCGTGGCTGCGTTTTTCGCATGTGAATTTTACTCCCGGTATTACTGAGGGAGAGCGTGACGAGGAAAGCGGACAGCTTGTATGGGAAAAGGGGAATTCTCCGAAAGCGTACGGTTGGCATTTGCCTTTCCAGCGGGTGCTCCATACCAAAGTGGTGAGCGACAATGCGTGGTACATCGCAGACGGGATGCTGAAGGCTATTGTGGGTTATCAGCAGAACTATCGCAGGGAGTTTGAAGAGGCTATGGATGAAGCGGAACTGGCTATGCGATTGCATACGGTGAACTATGACTTGCGGTATCAGTTGCCGCTTGACAATGACTGGAGTATTGCTACGGGGGTAAATGGTATGTGGCAGCGGAACTTGAATCAGGCGGAAGAGATGCTCATCCCTGATTATCGTCTTTTTGATTTTGGTTATTTTTTTACGGCCAATAAACAGATAGGACGCTGGAGTCTGTCGGGAGGCGCGCGTATCGATAACCGGCATTTGCATACTCAAACGGCGGAGAAGGATGGAAAGTTGCATTTTGAAGCGTTGGGTAAGGACTTTACCGGAGTGACCGGAAGTCTTGGAGCAGTGTATAACGTAAGTGAAGGGATGAATCTGCGGTTGAATCTGGCTCGTGGTTTCCGTGCACCGACTGTCAGTGAACTCTTGTCGAATGGAGTGCATGAAGGTAGTATTCAGTATGAACTGGGGAACAGGGACTTGAAGTCGGAATACAGCATGCAGGTCGATCTCGGCATGGATTATACGTCACGTTATGTGGCTGTCAATGCATCTCTTTTCAGCAATTGGATTGATAACTATATCTTCCTGGGCCGACTTCCTTATGAAACGGAAGGTTATCGTACCTATCAGTATCGTCAGGGCAATGCACGTCTGATGGGGGGAGAAGTGTCTGTAGATGTACATCCGGTAAATCCTTTGCATATTGAGAATACGTTTTCGTACGTACGTGGTATTCAGTTGAATCAAACAGCCGAGAGTCGTAATCTTCCGATGATGCCTGCGCCCCGATGGACGTGTAATCTTCGATATGAGTTTCCTGATTTTGCCCAAAAACATTGCAGACGTACATTTGTCAGCTTGGGTATGGAGTACAATCTTCGTCAGGACAATTATTATGCGCTCGATAATACAGAGTCGGCTACTCCCGACTATGCTGTTTTTAATTTAGCAGCCGGCATGGATTTGCATGTTTTCGGTCATAACTGCATTGAACTGAGTCTTTGTTGTCAGAATCTTTTTGACAAGGTATATCAATCTCATCTTTCGCGTTTGAAATATGCCGAAGTCAACAAGGTTACAGGTCGCCAGGGTATTTCGGCTATGGGGCGTAATATCTGTTTGAGGGTAAATATTCCGATTGATATTCATGTAAAATAAGAATTCTATTAAGGCTGGTTTCGTTTGTGAGGCCAGCCTTTTATTATCTGTTACTTGCTGATGGGATGCATCGTTGGATGATGAAAAAAGTAGTGTGATTTGTTTGCTGCTTTAGAAAGATATCATACCTTTGTTGTACTCAATTCGCTGATAATTAATATATTAATAAAATAATTATATAAAATATGAATTTAAAAGAAGAAATTAAAACGTTTGATTTGCATGCACAGATTGGTAATTTAAAAGGAGTTGATAAAGAAAATAAAATAGTGGAGGTATTTAGGAATATAGCGCAGCAAATCTTAAGTGGCTATTTCTTGATACAGAAAAGCCACAGTAATTCTTGTGTGAAAGTTCATCCTACATGCGTTGAAATATATTATCATGAAGAGGGTGATGGGGATGATAAGATCAAGGATTATGTTGTCTATCATCGAAATAGTGATGATGGTAAGATGGATAAATCTCTTTTCCCATTAGGAATACTGCATAATCATGTATCGGGTATTGATATGACATTTGAAAAAGGAGATAATCCCCAAAATGCCATACGAATGTCAGCATTGATTAGGGAATTTCGTATAGACGATAGTAAAAAGGTAGAGGATAACTATTGTATGGATTATTTAGAGTTAAAGAGAAATCGTAGGGGAAATATTGTGACGAAGCCAACTTATTTATATGACGCACTTTATTCGCAGTTTTCTGTTTTTGATGGTTTCAGTATACAATGGGTTGATGGTGAAAATCCTATAGAATTAGAAGAGGGCTCGGAAGTGAGAGTCAATGTTTCGGAATATGAAAAAAAAGAAAAGAATAAAGTGGAAAAGATACCTGCTTCTAAAGGAGAAGGATGTGCAACTACTAACAAGATGTATAAACAATGCCTTAGAAAGTGGCATTTTAAAGTGAAATAATATTGGTATGATTCCCGATTATAAAGCAAATGCCGTATATATGTCAGTATGGCTTGAAAAAGATTATCATGAAGTGTATGTGGCCTTGACAAAGATATTCAAGAAACATCATATTGCTTATGGTATAATACCCGCAACAAGGGATGTGTGGTGCCGAGATTATATGCCTTTGCAACTAGATGCGGACAGGTATCTTTGTTATATATACAGACCAGACTATTTACTGAAGAAGGTTTGTAACAGTAAATATATCACAGATTCAGAGGAAGTAAGTAGATGTATGAATATTAAAATAAAGCAGTCTTCCCTTGTTATTGATGGTGGTAATGTGGTCAAAATAGCTGATAAAGCAATTATGACTGAGAAGGTCTTTTATGAGAATCCGGGGGTATCGCAGAAATGGCTGAAAAGGAAGATACAAAACCATCTTGAATGCGAAGTGGTATTTATTCCGTGGGATAGGTATGAAATCTATGGGCATTCGGATGGGATTGTCAAGCCACTGTCGGATACGGCGGTGTTAATGACTAATTATCGAGATTATGATAGGGAATATTGTGAGGAGGTCGTGAAAAGGTTATCTAAAAAGTTTGAAGTTGAAATGTTGTCTTATGATGTGAAAAAGAAGGATTCTCGTAGCTGGGCATATATCAATTTTCTGACAGTTGGAAATCTCATCGTGTTGCCTGCTTTTAATATAGAGGAGGATGAGTTGGCATTATCTCAAGTGAAGCTATATTATCCGAATAGTGTAGTAGAACAGATAAATATAGCTTCTCTTGTAAAAGATGGAGGAGGGCTGAATTGTGTTACTTGGTGTAGGTATTGCGAGCAAAAGTGAGGGAAACTTATGCTATGATGAGTTGTGTGATGTATAAGTAAAAAAGTCACGCTTATACGGGATACTCCGCTAAGCGTGACTTGGAAATGAAAACAGTTATGGTGCAATTCTAAGCATAGGGTATCTATGCTTTAGAGTAGGATTCGCATATTTCTTTGGTAATTTTAGCAACCTGATCGATTGAAACCATGCCTGTATCGAAAGTGGCGTGGTAATTTCGTGCGTCGCCCCAATGCTGACCAGTATAGTGGAAGAAGTGGTCTTGCCGTGCTTTGTCGATATTGGCAATTGTGTCGGGTGCTTGTGCAGAGGGGATACCGTATTCGGCAGTAGCTCGGTTTATCTTATGTGACATGTCGGCATAAAGAAATAAATTGATGGTGTTGGGACGGTTTTTCAGAATGTAGTTGGCGCAACGACCGACGATTACACATGGCTTTTCGGAGGCTATGCGACGGATAACTCGACTTTGGGCTACAAACAAAGCGTCGTCGTATGAAAGGCTTCGGCTGAGTGGGGCCTCATAATCTTGCATAATCATTTGGTAAAGCAATGAGCTGGGGAGTTTCTGCTCGTTTTGTGAAATGAAGTCTTCGCTGAAATTGCTTTCCTTGGCCACCAATGTGATTAGTTCTTTGTCGTAAAAGGCGATGCCCAATTGCTTGGCTATCAGTTCTCCTGCCTGATGACCTCCACTTCCGTATTCGCGGGAGATGGTGATAACAAGCGGAAGGCTGGCTTCTGTTGCTGTAGGAGCGGTTGTTTTGTGGACTTCCGGTTCTGCCAGCCAGTGACGGACAAAGATCAGGCGGGGCATTATCAGACGTACAAATGGTCCTGTAATGAGTGCTGCAATGATAGTTCCTTCTCTAACTCCTTCGATACGGCCACTCAACAGCCATGAGCAGAGGGCGGCAATAAGTACCAGCGATACATCGAAACAGATTTTTATGTTTCCGAATTCTTTTTTGAAACGTAATGTGGCGAACTGTATGGTGTACTCGGCACTGATCATTGTTACGTCGGCAATTACTTCCAGACAGATTCCGAAGGCAAGTATCATGCAACCAATGACCAGTGAGATGATTTTTACATAATAAAGTTGAGGTACGTAGCTGGCGGTTATCCACATGGTCAGGTCGGTGAAAACAGACAGGACGAAAGCTACCGGAAACTGCATCAGCAGTTCCATCTTTCGTTCCATAATGCCTTTTTTCCCCAATAGTAGCATTTGCAGACATATCAGGATAATAGTAAAAAGAAAAAAGTAACTACCTAAGGAAAGGGGGGTGTTGAGGCTTGCCACGTAGGGGACACTCGTTATCGGTGAAGTTCCCAAATCGGAACGGGTGATGATGCTTATTCCAAATGCTATGACAAGCAGTGAGATACCAAATACGAGGTATCGGCGCAGAAGTTCTGCTTTGCTTTTTGTGCGGTTTTCTTCCATGAATTTTTATTATTTAATTTGACTGCGCAAATTTCTTTAATTAAATTTGTTCCTAATCTACAGATTAAGAAATAAACAATGCAATTTACGCCACAAGATTCGGTAACAGAAAAGCGTATTTCCTTGATAGAGGAGGTACCGGCAGACGAGATTTTGACTAAGGTGACAGGGCGTGAGGAGGTCAGTCTGCATCCTCATACTCATAATCGTCATCAGATAATATATATATTGTCGGGGACGCTACATGTGGAGGTGGAAGAGAGTAGCTACTTTGTAACAGGACGTCACCTGATTTGGATTCCGCGTGGAGTGGAGCATCGACTGTCGAGCAATAATAGTCAGATATCGTTGCTTACCAGTTATTTTTGCATGGAGCATGCAGGGGAAGATTGTTTCGCCATTTATAAAACGGATGAACTGGTGGCTCGCAATTTGCAGTTTATCAGCAGGCATGAGCTTATTGATTGGAATCGTACGCCTGAAATTTTTGCTTTTGCAATGGGATTTTTTGGTGTGTTACCTCACATTTGTAAAAAGGCATCGTTTCCGGCTCAGCCGTTTATTATTCCTAAGGATGTTCGCTTGCTGCCTGTTCTGGATTATGTAAAGTCTAATTTAAATCAGGACTTGACTATTGAACGTGTGGCATCTTACTTTGGCTTTTCTGTCAGAAATCTGACTCGCTTATTTACTAATTCGGGAATACGTTTTGTGCATTATCTCAATTATCAGCGAATTGTCAGGGGGATTGAAATACTGACGGATGAGGCTATGAATATTGAGCAGACGGCTTATGAAGTGGGGTTCAATTCGCCTAACAGCTTTAGCCGGGTGTTTAAGCAGATAACTGGGGAATCGCCTTCTGAATATATCCGGAACCTTTAACACGTGAGATATGGATTACTGTTTGTTGTCCGGAAAATAAATTATCCGATTGGAATTTCGTCATATTTCATTGGGAAAGATTATCTTTGCAGCCGATTTTAAAATGCTTTTAAATATGGTTTCACAAGGTATATATTCGATTGTGTTATTGGTGTTCTCGAATATCTTTATGACATTTGCATGGTATGGGCACCTGAAAATGCGTGAAGAGTTCAGCTGGTTTGCTGCGTTACCGCTGATCGGGGTGATCGCTTTTAGTTGGGCAATTGCTTTTTTTGAGTATTGTTTGCAGGTTCCTGCCAACCGGTTGGGATTTAAGGATAGTGGCGGACCGTTCGACATCATGCAGTTGAAGGTGATTCAGGAGGTAATAACGCTTACTGTATTTACTGTCTTTTCAATGATTGCTTTTAAGATGGAGCTGAAATGGAATCATCTGGCTGCTTTCTGCTGCTTGATTCTGGCTGTATACTTTGTGTTTAAGAAGTAATTGAAAAGTTATTATTTTTCGCATTATAGAAAAAAGTGCGTCATGATTGTGATATCGTGACGCACTTTTTTTGTGGTGGTTATTGTCAGTTCTGTTGTTCACGTAAGCGGCGGGTTTGCATTTCTACGTCGTATACGTTGTGATTTGCCTTATCTCGCTTTAAGAACTCCTGTCGGCGAATGGAATCTTCGGCTGCCCGCTGCCGGATATAGCGCTGGTAGTCGGGAAGTGCTTCGGGCTGACGTGGTTTGTCTTTTGTTTTTTTCTCCTGCTTTTCTGGTTGCTTGTCGGTCTGCGACGGTGAAATAGAGTCGGGCTGTGCTGTGTATACAGGCAGCAAGGGCATCGACTGAAAGGCTGGAGTGATTTCGGGAGCTTCCAGCTTCAGTGAATCGTTGTCCGGGTACAAATAACCGTCGTCGTAGGAAAGAATCTCTTCGTCGGTATTATGGACTTGTGTACTGTCGGCTGATGATGGGTTGCTTGCAATATATTTATCGAGTCCGGCATGATCTTGCTTGGTTGGAATATAGTTGGCATATTTTTTCCAGGCAACGGCGTGGGTACGGTTATGCTTGATGGCACGTCCACGCTTTGTCAGACTTTCGTACAGCAACTTGTCGAAGTCGACAGAAATGCTGACACCGGGACCTGCCGGAGAGTTGACATATAAGTATGTTTCACCGGGAGCGGGCTTTAAATCTCTGCCATATTCTCTACGATGTTGTTGGTTAGGATTTATGTTCCAATATATTTTCCATTTTTTCTCGATGGTAGGCATGACATCGTATACGGGATTTTCTCCGAACTTTGTCCAAATTGTGTAGGGCTCAGCACGGATATAGCCTGTTATTTTCTTTACTCGTGTGGAGTCGATCATACTGCGTGGCATGGACAGGTCTTCCTTAAACTGCATCCATTTCTTGTCCATCGGAGAGTCGAGTGGCTTGTATTGGTTTTCTTTGGGAGTAAAGTCAAACTGTATCATCTTAATGACATCTTCATTCAGCTTGATTTCTTCTTCTTTCTTTGTTGTCTGTGCAGAAAGTGATGTAGCCTCGGCTGCAAGGACCAATAAGCCTAAATATGTTGCTATGTGTTTTGTAGATGGCATAATGATTGCTTTATAAACCCTTTACTCTTCCGCCTTGCATCCATACTCTGCGGTAATAAGGTTCGTCCAGTCGGCTGACAATGACGCCGCGACTGGTACTGGCATGGATGAAGCGGTCATTTTTTAGATAAATGCCTACATGGGTAGCAGTACGTTTGTTTTTCCCATTATGGAAGAAGACAAGGTCGCCTTCCTGAAGTTTGTTTTTGCTTATTTTCCGGCAATTTGTTTTTCGCTGTTCGTCGGAATTGCGCTTTAAATGTTTGTGGTATACTTTCTTATAGATGTTGTATGTCAGTCCGGAACAGTCTACTCCTCTTTTTGTGTTGCCTCCGGCCCGATAAGGGACACCTATCCACTGAGAGGATTCAATATACAGGCGATGGTTGTCTTCCATAGCTATATCCATGTCGAGGCGGATGGCTGCTTGTGCCAGTTCCCGGTAATCGTACCGGGGAGCACGAGTACCGCATGACGTAAATAGGATGGTACTCAGTATTCCGATGAGGCAGATAAGGCGAATGGGGTAGCTTGTTTGATACATATATTTGTTTGTTGACATTTGGACAAATATACAATAATCGGAGTAAATGAGAATGTATTTGACCGAACTGTGTGGGGATTTTTTGTTTATTTAAAAGGTTGCGGATGCTTATTTTAACGGGATTTAATTTTTAGTTCATGACTTTGGAGGCTTGCTTTGCTCCTTTCTTGGGGCATATACATAAAAAATCTGCAAGTTTCGATACGTATTGTATCTCTACTTGCAGATTGATTGGTAATGCTGTAATTTAAGTTATGAATGGATTCGTTATTTTGTTTATTAAAGTTTCTGTACTGCGATATAATGCTTTTGGCCTCTGCTTTCATTGGCATATACAAAAATTTCCGTTTGCTTGCCTGCTTGTAGTTCAATGTTGCCGGATGCTGTGATATTGTAATTGCCTTCGCTACATTCCATATAACCGAACATCATTCCATCTGTAATGGTTTGAGGTGGCATAATGGCTTTGAAGGAATTGGTACCATTCGCACACATATTTATAGTTGCTTTATTCCCTGTTTTTGTAAATGTTTTATTGTTCAGGTTTACATTAGCTTTATAGTACATGTCTTTTAAGGTAAAGCTATATACTTCGTTAAATCCTTTGGGGGAAATTATAACTCTGCTCAGGCAATGGGAAAAAGATAAATTTATGTTCTCTTCATCCGAAGATGAAGTTGTATATGCTATCATTAAATCACTTGTCGTGTAATGATTGTATGCCGTTTGATCTGTCCAGACTTCGAATGTAAAATTGGAACTGGTTTTAGATGAGTAGGGGTATATCGCATAATAATATAACTTGCTACCATCTGAAGGTAATTCTATTCCGTTTCCCATAGGAGTGAACTTTGAATTTTCTATATATTGGTAGGGTATATTATTGGCATAATTAGTATAATTAATTTGTCCGGCTGTTATATATCCGTCATCTTTCATTGCAAAAACTCCAATTTGGTCACTGTTTTCAAATTTTGTATCAGAGGCTCTTGTTTGAGCCCCTGATGGGAAAAATGAAACGTAATCCTTTGGACTTTCTGGCATGTTTGTGTCAGTGGTACATGCTATGAGTGAACAGCAAGAAAGAGCAAACATAAGAGGAATGTTCCGTTTCATAGAATTTTATTTTTTTGTACTGAATATATCATATATAGCTTTTGAAGGAATAGATATAGATCTACTAGGCCATGAAGTGTTTATAGATAAACCGTCTTGATCTTTAAAGACTCTGAAAACGCCTTCTTTCATTAAAACCTCGTTAGGGTCATATCCCTTTTCTACCATAATAAAGGCATATTGTAAATTTTGGATGCCGCTTGCTGATTTGGTTCCTGAGATAACCAAAGCTGTTTTTGTATAAATGTCAGAACTTTCTCCTATTGTATTAAAAAATGCAGTAAAGTTGTTGCCACTGCCACTGATAAAAGCACCTTCACCTGTAGAATGACTATTTCCTGAAACTGACATATTCTCATAGTCGAGGGTATTGTTGGTGAAATTTTGATTGCTGAGCTTAATATAATTGGAAGCAACGAGATCGCCCGGCTCATAGCCACCTGTACCTTCATCTTCACAATATACGGTAACAAACGGATCTACTAAATAAACTCCTTCTACGTTAGGTGGATTCACGCCATTATAAATCGTAATATATTTTTCCAGTTTCTCTCTTATGTCTGCCGGAACTACATCGTTGAATCTGTTATCTACTTCATCCCAAGGATTAATGTCACCTACAAATTCGACTATGGCTTTATCATCGTTGTATGATAGAGCAATTTCAGCTTGAACACCAGATCTTAATTCTAAGTTATTGCTGAGGCTTACGGAATATTCTGTATTTCCAATTTGTAAAGTAGCAAATAGGTCGTCTTTCAAGATTGTTTGTGGAGGAAGTATTACTTTGAAGCTATTGGTGCCGTTGTCTGTACAGATAACGTCTCCGCTAACTGAAGTGCTGGTAAAAGTCAGGTTGTTTAAATTGGCTGTTGCACTTACTTTGGCATTTTTTATGGTTAATAATCTATCACCAGATGGCCAGTTGTTTCCTGTAAGGTTAACAATTACTTTTGAAAGCCTATGGCTGAAATTAAGTTGTACAAGTGTAGATGACGTTGCTCCCGTGTGGGCAGTACAAAGATCACTTAGTGTGTAGTTATCACCACGTTGGTCATCTTGAACACGAAAGTTGAAGCTGCTGGATGCAGTAGAGGTATATGGGTATATAGCGTGGTAGAAATATTCTTGTCCGTCTTCTTCTATTTCTATGCCATTTGCCGACGTGAATTTTGTCCCATCATAGGTATATTTTACATTGTCGGCGTAGTTCCCTCTATCAGCGATAATTCCTTTGTCGTTAGATCCACTGGATGCAACTGCAAATACTCCGATTTGATCATTGGCGTCGAATTTTGTGTCTGTCGCTCTTGATGGTGCATTTAGTTGTGCCTGGAAGCTGACTATGTTGTCTATTCCTTCAGGTACTTCGTTCTCGTTTTCTACAACTTCATTCTTTCCACATGAAGATAATGCCATACTACCTATAAGTAATGACATAAAATAAACATTAACGCTTTTCATAGTATAATTGTGAATTAATAATTTATTTACAAATATATCCAAATGTAATGAAAAAAGAAAATTGTATGAGGCTCTTTTTGTACTAAAATGACATAGAGTGTTACTATGCTGTCAAAATTTGTTAATAAGAGGAGCGTAAAGATTATCAGATAGTTTTTATGTGAAATGACTTGATCTCTCTTCCCTTTAATGGTGGGGTAATTGTCCGTGTCATAATACTATGTTCTTAATATGTAGTAAATGATATGTTTTTAAATATTTACATTGTGCGTTTTATGCGTATTTATTATGTGGTAAAAAAAAGTGATATTTGTATATGATAAAAGCGTAACGGACAGTTTTTCCTGTTTCGTTACGCTTTCGTTTGAGCCATGGAAAATTATATAGCGAAATAAGTTTCCAGTTCGCTGCCGGCACTGCCATCGGTGTTATCTATATCTCGTATCAGTTTGCCGTGCTCCAAAAGAGCAATGCGGGTGCTGATGTCTATGGTGTGATTCAGGTTATGGCTGGATACGAGAATGGTTGCTCCGGTGGATTGGTTGTATGTTACCAGCAGTTGCTTTAAAGCTGATTGGGAGCTTGGGTCAAGAAAGTTGAATGGTTCATCTAATATAATCAGCTTCGGATTATTCAGCAAAGCTGCGAGTATGCCGACTTTCTGCTTGTTGCCGGCCGAAAGATTGCGAATCAGTTTTTTCTGTCCTAAGACTTCTCCATTCATGAATCGTTCGTAGGCTGCCAGTCGTTCGTCAACGGTCTGACGATTGAGGTTGCACATGCGTCCTACAAAATAGAAATATTCTTCGGGTGTCAGGTAATCTATCAGAAAACTTTCGTCCAAATAGGCTCCTGTAATTTCTTTCCATTGTTCGCTGCTGCTGACTTCGATTTCTCCGATACGGACGGAACCTTCATCGGCTTTCAGCAAGTCGAGCATCAGTCGGAACAGAGTAGTTTTTCCGGCTCCGTTGTTTCCTACCAGTCCGATGATTTCTCCGCTGTGGATGGTGTATTGTTCTATGTCGAGGACTACTTTACTGCCGTAGGCCTTCTTGAGTTGGTTTATTGTTATGTCCATAATATTCTTTTTCTACATTAACGTGTGTTTCTGAATCCTTCCATGTTCTGGTATTTCCGTTTCATCAGTCGGATATAGATGTTTTGTATCCAGTACCGATGGGTAATGAATCCCAGCAAACCCAGTACGATGAGTGTAATGTAAGCAGTTGTTTCGTCGAGAAACAAGGTGAGTGCTTTGTTGATTAGAAGCGGAAGGCCGAAGGCGCATGTTATAATGAGCATTTGGTACATGTTGCTACCTCGCTGTTTGCCTATGGCACTGGTATTGAGTGGGGCAGTCTTGTCGTTGTAGACGGTCATTTGCATCATCATGGGGAATATGGCTCCCATTGTAAAGCACAGATAAGCTATCGACATGAGCAGAGGAATGGTGTCCATGTATACTGGTATGAGAATGAATAAGAAGGGAACAATCAGAAAGATGCATTGCAGATAGTACTTGGCTCGCAGCATATTGTAGAGGCTTTCCTTCCGGACCATCAGTCCGTCGATGTAGTTGCCTTCGAATGTCATAATACGGCTCAGTGTCATCAGTCCCAGTATGCAGTAGCAATACAGGCAGATGAAATTGTTCATGTAGCTGTTGTCGCCGTATACATTGCCGGCAAGAGCAATTGTGAACATACACATGATGAAAAAGAAGCCCCAGAACTGGCTGCGGGGTGCTTTGTTGCGGAGCAGCATTTTTAATTCCAGACGTAGGTATTCTCCTACATTACCATAGCGGTCGAGAAAGCTGTAACTACTGATGTGCTTGATTTTGACGTCTTCTGTTCGCGCAAGCTCTTTGTAGATGAGGTGTTGTTGTACCCGGTAGTTTATGTAGATAAGCAGACCGATGAGTACGATGACTCCGAGGAAAGCCAGCGGATTCCAGAGAATAAAGCCTTCTCCCCAGTTCATCGTCAGAGTGCTGACAAGTCCTGTTTCCGGCAGAAATTCCAATAACGCTAATATACCGTATACAAGAATACTCCAAAACAGGTGAATGAACTTATCTCGCTTGAGTACGCAGATCAGCATGCTCCAATAGCTGTTCATGACAATCATGAGCCAGATACCCAGAAGGTATCCCACTACACCGGTCAGCCCGTAAAAGCGTGTAATGCTTATCAGGGCAAAGGGTATAAACAAAAATAGCCAGAAGAGATTGATGGAACGAAATAGGTTCTCGGCCAGAAAAGCAAGTATGACTCTTTGCTTAGGAACCGGCAGCAAGAGATAAGGTTTAATTTCCTGTACAGGAGTGGGAAGCATGAAGCGTATCAGAAAGTCGAGGAACAGGATAATGATCAATCCTTGGTTGAGAATGTGGTAAGGTTCCATGCCAGGAAAGCTCTCTTGAAAAGCAGAGGGCAGCATAGCCCCTATAAATAGGAGATATGCTGCCCAGAATGCTATTCCGCAATACATGAAAACCTTTGCAAAACGGTTCTTTTCGAACATCGGACTTCGCCGTGCGGCAAGTTTCCGGTTTTTACGTATTTCGACGAAGAGCATAATTCATCAGGTTTGGAGTGTTACTTCGTATCGCCTGAAGTCATGCTTACTTCGATGCGGTTGTCTTGTGAGAAGAAATCTTTAGCAAATTGCTGAAGATCGGCCGATGTAATTTGATTTACAGTGTCGGCATATTTGGTTGCCATATCTGTATTTTCCCAGAAGTAGCTGTATAGGATATTCATCCAGTAACCGTTTTCTTTTTGGTTAGCTTCATAATTCTTCAGCATATATTCTTTTACTTTCTTCAGGTTTTCTGCTTTCGGACCGTTAGCAATAAAGTCATTGATGCCTTTGTCGATCAAACCGCTCATCTTTGCGCGTTTTTCCGGATTAGTATCGAACGAGATTTGAAGAGTGGCTTCTGCTTTCGGGTACAAGCTGATGTCGCCTGATACACCTACTCCGTAAGATGCTCCTTCATCTTCACGAACAGTTTCTGTGTACTCCATGGTCAGCAGCTGAGAAAGCATGCTCATCATTAACTGGTTTTTCAGCGTGTATTCGCATTCACCGCTTCTGATAATACATACAGTAGCTTTCTGAGTCTGTAAATCTCTATGGAATACATTTTTGTGTTCACCCTTGCGGATGTCCAGATTTACATCACGGAAATCTTCTTTACGATTGATAGAAGGAAGAGAACCGAGGTATTTTTCGATAAGCGGAGTGGCAGTAGCCTGATCGATGTTACCTACGAAAATGAATGTAAAGTCGCTTGCATCTTTGAAGCGGTCTTTATACATATCCATAATCTTCTGGTAGTCGGTTTTGTCGACCATATCAGCTTTGATACGTAATACACGAGGATTGTCACCATATAATTCTTTTCTCAAGGTATCACTCAAAGCAACATTCGGGTTGACTTCCATATTAGCAAGCTGTGCTTTCAGACGACTCTTGTATGATTCGAATGCTGTAGAATCCATACGTGGGGCTGTAAAGCTGAGGTAAGTCAACTGCAACATTGTTTCCAGATCTTTGGGTGAGCATTTACCTGATACTGATTCTGTCAGTGTATTGACTGAAGCAGAAGCTGAGGCTACTTTTCCTGATAATACTTTCTGTAAGTCGACTACATTGAAGTTGCCCAAACCTCCCAGACCAGCAACGTCATTGATTTGTTTGAACTGCAAGGCATCTTTTTCATCGAACAGTGAAGTACCACCACGGCTGAATGAAGACATTCTGATTTCGTCTGCTTTGAAGTTAGTTGATTTCAGAATAACACGTACACCATTGTTCAGTGTAAGGATAGTCGATTCGAACGGGCCTTTTTCAGTCTTGATTACCTTACCTCCTGCAGGAGTTTCTTTCATCAAAGGTTCATTAGAAACTTTGTCGACATATGGTTCCAGTTTTTCAGCCTTTACGTCGGCAAGTACCTTTTTTATGTCATTTTCTGTAGGAAGTTTTACTTCCGGTTTGTCGGGACAGAATAAAGTTACGACTGTATTACTGTCGGTAACCAGCGATTTCAGCAATTGATTTACATTGTCGAGAGGAATATTCGGCACAATCTGTGTCATGAGTGCATATTCGTCTTCAATGCTTGGAATAGGATCGCCGTTGATGAAGTTTGATACATACTGGCTTACAAACTGATTGCTCTTCATCTTGTCGCGTTCATTGTAAGCATTTTCTATAGCACGCAGGTAGTCGGCTTTCATTCGGTTATATTCACCTTCTGTAAATCCGAACTGACGTGCACGTTCTATTTCACGCATCAAAGCAGACAGCCCTGTTGTGATTCCGTCGTCTTTACAGATAGCTACACCTACAAATGCTTTCTTTGTCTTGGCAAGAACAAAATCATTGTCTTCTACTCCGGCATTGATGAATGGAGGAGTGGCGGTTTGGGTAAGTTCCTGAAGACGGGTGTTCAGCATGCTTGAGATAGCGCCGGTCATGTAGTTGTATACCAGATAGCCGACAGTATTCTTCATTTCTTCGGGGAACGGGTCGTGCTTATGGTATACATATACTTGATTAATTTGCTGCTCCTTATCCTTAGCAATAGCAATAATTGGTTCCTTGTTGTCGGGAACGGGGAAATATTTGCGTTCTGCTACATCTTTCGGCATTTTGATTGGGCCAAATATTTTCTTGATTTTGGCTTCAATCTGGTCTACATCAATATCGCCGACAACAATCACTCCCTGCAAATCGGGACGATACCACTTTTCGTAATAATCGCGCAGGTCTTGATAAGGGAAGTTGTCTATGATATCCATTGAGCCGATAGGAAGGCGGTAGGCATATTTACTTCCTGCAAACATTTTAGGGAATATGGTGTCGTACATACGCATCATAGCACCAGTACGTGTACGCCATTCTTCATGTATAACGCCACGTTCCTTATCTATTTCTTTCGGATCAAGAGTCAGGTCATCGGCCCAGTCGTGTAAAATCAGTAAACAAGAATCGATGATACCGTCACGGATAACTGGTACGTTGTCGATATTATATACTGTTTCATCGATAGCAGTATAGGCATTTAAGTTGGTACCGAATTTCACGCCAATAGATTCCAAGTATTCGCGTAAAGCATTCCCGGGAAAATTGGTTGTACCATTAAAGCACATGTGTTCCAAAAAGTGAGCCAGACCACGCTGGTTGTCTTCTTCCAAGATAGAACCTACTTTTTGGGCAATGTAGAAGTCGGCTTGCTTTTCTGGTAGCGCATTGTGGCGAATGTAATAAGTTAAACCGTTATCTAATTTACCAATACGAACATTCGGATCGGTTGGGAGAGGAGGCATCTGTTGTGCACAGACTGTAACGGTTCCTCCTATCAGGATGATAGCGGCAAATGTTTTTTTTATGAAACTTCTCATAATTAAATATGTATTTTAGTTAACTTCTATAGTTTAGAGTAAACCTTTGGCAGACAGATAACGTTCTGCCTCAATTGCTGCCTTGCAACCACTACCGGCTGCGGTGATAGCCTGACGATAATGTGGATCGGCTACATCACCTGCTGCAAATACACCTGGAACGCCTGTTCGCGGTGAGTTTCCTTCTGTAATGATATAGCCTGTTTCGTCTGTTTTAACCCATGGCTTGAAGATGGCAGAATTTGGCTGGTGACCGATAGCCAGGAAGAAACCGTCGATAGCTATGTCGTAACGTTCTTCGTCTGCTTCACCCATTCGCTTTACAACGTGCATGCCTTCTACGCCATCTGTACCATAAAGTCCAACAGCATTATGCTCAAATAATACTTTAATGTTCGGATGATTCAATACACGTTCCTGCATAATTTTGGATGCGCGTAAGAACGGCTTACGAACTACCAGATATACTTGGCGAGCAAGTCCTGCCAGATAGATGGCTTCTTCGCAAGCTGTATCACCTCCACCTACTACGGCAACGACCTTTTTGCGGTAGAAGAATCCGTCGCATGTTGCACATGCACTGACACCCATACCGGCATATTTCTTTTCATCTTCCAATCCCAGATATTTGGCTGTTGCTCCTGTAGAGATAATAACCGTATCTGCTGTAATTTCTTTTTCGTCATCAATCATGAAATGGTATGGAGCCTGGCTTAAGTCTGCCTTCGTTACGATGCCGTTGCGAATGTCTGTACCAAAACGTTCTGCCTGTTTGCGCAAATCGTCCATCAGTACAGGACCTGTTACGCCTTCCGGGTAACCGGGAAAGTTTTCAACTTCTGTAGTGATCGTAAGTTGTCCACCTGGTTGGATTCCTTCGTAGAGGACAGGAGAAAGATTGGCACGACTGGTGTAAATGGCCGCTGTGTATCCGGCTGGTCCTGATCCGATGATCAGACATTTTACATGTTCTGTTGTCATATTAAAATTGAGAAATTAAAAAAATTATATATTCATTTTTATTAATTGAACAAAGATACTTCTTTTTTCGTTTGGATAGACGTTTTTGACAGCAAACTAAGCTATAAAGAAACATTTTTTACGAAAGAAGCCCCGTCGGACTTTCGGCGGGGCTTCTTTATCGTTTCTTTAGTGGATTTATCGCATATCTATAATTTCTGCATTGGGATATTTTTTTGCATCGAAACGGAAATTAGTAATGTTTAGGTTACGATGTGTTTGATAGGAGGTTATATTGAAATCCTGTATATTTCCGTTGGATAGTTGAACACCAATGTATATCGGTTCATAGTTGGTTGATATGGAAAGTGTAATTGATTTGATTTCTCCTTTTTGTCGTGGGGTAAGAACTATTTCTTGTCCTTGTTTCCCGTTACGTGTTTTGGTTCCTGTGTAGCGATAGTTAAACAGGGTTTTATACGATGTTATCAAAGCATATGGGTTGACGCTTTGTAATTCTTCTGTGGAGGGATTGGATACAGTTACTTCCTCATTTTGTTGGGCATAACTCCACTGGGTTTTCCCATCGAACCAACTTTTTATTCCGGCGCAGTCAAGATAGAAGCAAGATCCTTTTAGTAGGAGTGTCCCCTTTTGTGTCCCTCCAAAAGTAAGGGCTATGCCTCCAGCCTTTTGATAGGCTGCTGCTGTTTTATCCAGTATGGCTTGGGCTTTTGTGTCCTTTTGTCCAAACACAACCGATACACATGTCGTAAATACCAGTATAAAGAAATAAATACGTTTCATAGTTGTTGTTTTATTAGTTCTTTAAATTACTCATACGCATATCCAGGTCATTTTCATCCATGCAGAGGACATCGCGTGCTTTACTTCCGTTAGCAGGTCCTACAATACCTGCACGTTCCAGTTGGTCCATGATTCTTCCGGCGCGATTGTAACCTATGGAGAATTTGCGCTGGATAAGTGAGGTTGAACCCTGCTGATGATAAATGACCAGTCGTGCAGCTTCTTCAAACAAGGGGTCCAGTCTGTTCATGTCCACATCTGCGGCAGCACTGCTTTCTGCATTTTCATCTACATATTCAGGTAATAAGAAAGCTGTAGGGTAGCCCTGTTGACGGCTGATGTATGCAGCTATTTTTTCTACTTCTGGAGTATCGACAAAAGCACATTGTACACGTACTGGGTCATTGCCTTGCAGATAAAGCATATCACCTTTTCCTATTAACTGCTGTGCACCCGGTCGGTCAAGAATAGTACGGGAGTCCATCATTGATGCTACACGGAAAGCAACACGAGCCGGGAAGTTGGCTTTAATAGTACCAGTTATGATGTTGGTTGTCGGACGCTGGGTTGCGATTATGGCATGTATACCTACAGCACGTGCTAACTGGGCTATACGGCAAATAGGTAATTCTACTTCCTTTCCAGCTGTCATAATCAAATCGCCGAACTCATCGATAATGATGACGATATATGGCATGAAACGGTGTCCGTTTTCCGGGTTCAACTGTCTATTGATAAATTTGGCGTTGTATTCTTTTATATTACGGCAGCCTGCCTTACGTAATAGATCATAACGAGTATCCATTTCCACACACAGTGAGTTGAGGGTCTGGACTACTTTTGTTACATCGGTGATGATGGCATCGGATGCATCGGGTAACTTTGCCAGAAAATGTTTCTCGATAGGTGCATAGATAGCGAACTCAACTTTCTTCGGGTCGATAATGACAAATTTCAGTTCACTGGGGTGCTTCTTGTAAAGCAGTGAAGTTACGATGGCATTCAATCCTACAGATTTACCCTGTCCGGTAGCACCTGCTACCAGCATATGTGGTGCTTTAGTAAGATCTACCATAAAGACTTCGTTGGTAATAGTCTTTCCTAAGGCAACGGGTAGGTCGAAGGTTGTTTCCTGGAACTTCTTGCTTGCCAGAATGGAACTCATCGGTACGATACGAGGATTTGCATTCGGTACTTCGATACCGATTGTTCCTTTACCTGGGATGGGGGCTATAATACGAATACCCAACGCCGAGAGGCTAAGAGCAATATCGTCTTCCAGATTACGTATTTTAGAGATGCGCACTCCTTCGGCTGGAGTTATTTCATAAAGAGTAATGGTAGGACCTACACTTGCCTTGATGGAACTTATTTCAATGCCAAAGCTGCGCAATACTTGGATAATACGGTTTTTGTTGGCATTTTGCTCTTCCATATCAATAGTAGGCTCATGGTCTCCGTATGAGTTAAGTAAGTCCAGCGTAGGAAATTTATAATGTTCCAAATCCAGACGAGGATTGTAAGGCTGATTTATATTGCCCTGATATTCTTCATCTTCTTCTTTGTGTTCGGTGTTTATTTCAAAGGCTGGTTCATTATCTTCAATTTCTTCTTCGATATCGGATAATGGTTCAGAAACAGGAATTGTTTCTTTAATCGGTGTGGATTTTACATTTTCCGTCTGGTGAGGAAGAGATTTTTCTATCGGGTCAAGTTCAATTTCTACTGGCTGAGGATCTTTATATTGTTCTGGCTCTGCTTGAATAGGTTTTTCTTTTTCCTCTTCTTCTTCTTGAGTTCCTTTTTCTTCAGAAACCGTTTCTGCTTTTTGTTCCTCCACCTCTTCTTTATCCGCTTTTTCGCCTTCGGTTGTCACTACTTTATTATCTTTATTGTCGTCGTTTCCCTCTTGACTCGTTTTGTTTCGTTTGGGGAGAGATGGATGGAGGGCTTTACGTACTACATCGATTGTACCTTTAGTGAAAAATATACCGATGAATATACCTGTCACTAACAGGAGGAGAACAAGACCGGATGCTCCTACCTGAGAGCAAATCCATCTGCTGGCATTGTAACCGTGCAATCCTCCCGGGTAAAGAAATGAGTCTTCAAATGAGCCGCCGAATGCAAAGCCTAATGTTATGGAGAACCAGATCATCAGTGCCGTACACGAAACGAACCATTTCCACAAAGTAAATTCGTATGCTTTCATCAGCTTCATTCCAGCAACGATTAAAAAGATTATGATGAAATATGCAGGAATACCAAAACAATCATTGATAAGGAACTGGGATAATTGGGCTCCCCGTGCTCCTGCATAGTTTTGTATGCGGTTGCCTGTTTCCAGTAATTCCCCTGGATCTGGATGCGACAGAATACTTTGATCGTTCCCTCCTGTAAAGAAGAAGGAACTGAATGCTAACAGCATGTACACGCCAAAGATGACGCATAGCAGGCCAATAATGAAATGGATGGTTTCGCCTTTGATGGCTGTCACTACTTTGTTGGGTATGCCAAACTTCCCTTCACTGGGCTTGTTATCTGTTTTTTTCTTCATGATTCTTATTCAATGTTCAAATTTGAACGCAAATGTACGAATATTTTTTGAACCCGTCAGTTGCCTCTGCTTATAATAAATTGTGGAGAATTATTTTTTTTCGTACCTTTGTCGCGAAATTCGTTTAATTATGGAAAAGAGTAATACCCCGATTATATTTGATAAAAATACCGTAGAATTTGTGACTGTTGCGGCAGAATTTTGTGGTTTTCTGGAGCGCGTTACTGAAACAAAACGGCGTACCTTTGTCGATAAGGTGCTTAAATTGCTGCCTTTGTTGTATTTAAAGGCTTCTTTATTGCCGGAGGGCGAACGTATTGATGAGTTTGACCCTGAAACTTTTGTGACGGAGGGAGATTACGAACGTATTCGTGCCGGAGTAGCGGCACTGATGGGAGCAAAAGATGATTATCTGGACGTGTTCCTGGATGACATGGCTTATAGTGACACTCCTATCAAGCAGAATATTTCCGAAAATTTGGCAGATATTTATCAGCCCTTAAAGGATTTCATTTGTGTATATCAGTTAGGATTTGATCAGACCATGAATGATGCGTTGGTAATCTGCCGTGAACATTTTGCTGAATTTTGGGGACAACGTTTGGTGAATGCCATGCGTGCATTGCATGATGTGAAATACAGCAAACATCCCGATGATGAAGATGAAATGGACGACGAAGATGAAAATATGGCTTCTCCGTTTGATGCTGATGCCGGATATAGTGAGGACGATTTATACGAGGGACTGGAGGCTGGTGAAGATGATGGCTCAGGAGATCGTTGGGAGTGATTTACATGAGGAAAAATAAATGCATGGTTGTATTACATAATAAAATATCAAAACAGGATGTAGCTACGTTACCCAAAGTAAGTTTCGAGGGACGTATCTTCGTTATTAATACGGAAGCTGATGCCCGTAAAGCTGTCGATTATCTGAATACTCATTCTATTGTGGGGGTGGATACAGAAACACGTCCTTCGTTTCGTAAAGGAACAACGCATAAAGTCGCTTTATTACAGATTGCGACTCATGATACGTGTTTTTTGTTTCGGTTGAATCGTTTGGGCTTACCTGATTTTCTGGAAGAGTTTTTACAGAATGATGTTTTGAAAGTAGGTCTTTCACTGAAGGATGATTTTGCAATGCTTCGTAAGCGGAATACCAAAGATCCTCGAACAGGAAATTGGATTGAACTACAAGATTATGTTCCTCGCTTTGGTATAGAAGAAAAGAGCTTGCAGAAGATATATGCGCTGTTGTTTGGAAAGAAAATTTCAAAGACTCAACGTTTGTCGAACTGGGAGGCAGAGGTTCTGACTGAAGCCCAGCAAGCTTATGCAGCAACCGATGCGTGGGCCTGTGTGGAAATTTATAATTATTTGGACGATTTGCGTAGTACAGGATGTTATGAAATCGTGAAAATAGTGGAAATAGAAAATAACTAATTAAGATAATAAACGTGTCGTATAAAAAAGTATATCTGAAACCCGGTAAGGAAGAATCGTTGAAACGCTTTCATCCGTGGGTGTTTTCGGGTGCTATTGCTCGTGTAGAAGGTGAGCCCGAAGAAGGAGAAATAGTAGATGTGTATACATCGAAAAAAGAGTTTATCGCATGTGGTCATTTCCAGATTGGAAGTATTGCTGTGCGTGTATTATCGTTTGTGCAGGAAACGATTGATCATGCTTTCTGGGTGCGTAAGCTTAGTGTGGCAAAGGATTTGCGCGTGGCTTTGGGGTTGATAGGTAATCCACAGAACAATACATATCGTTTGGTACATGGTGAAGGTGACAATTTGCCGGGACTGATAATTGATGTATATGACCATACGGCTGTGATGCAGGCTCATTCGGCCGGTATGCATGTATATCGCATGGAAATAGCAGATGCCTTGTCGGAGGTTATGGGCGATGTTATCCAGAATATTTATTATAAATCGGAAACTACATTACCGTTTAAAGCTGATTTGCTTTCTACGGAAAATGGATTTATTAAGGGAGGTAGTCCGGAAAATGTGGCTATGGAGAATGGCTTGAAATTCCATGTGGACTGGCTGAAAGGACAGAAAACCGGTTTCTTTGTGGACCAACGTGAGAACCGTCATCTGTTGGAACGATATGCAAAGGGACGAAATGTTCTGAATATGTTTTGCTATACAGGTGGATTCTCTTTCTATGCCATGCGAGGGGGAGCCAATCTGGTACATTCTGTTGATAGTTCGGCTAAAGCTATCGATCTGACTAATGAAAATGTTGAGCTGAATTTTCCAGGAGATCCTCGTCATAAAGCTTATGCTGAGGATGCATTTAAGTTCCTCGATCGTATGGGTGACCAGTATGATTTGATTATTCTTGATCCTCCTGCTTTTGCCAAGCATCGTGATGCCTTACGTAATGCGTTAAGAGGATATACGAAGTTGAATGCAAAAGCTTTTGAGAAAATCCGTCCCGGAGGTATATTGTTTACATTCTCTTGTTCACAGGTCGTAAATAAGGAAAATTTCCGTAATGCTGTATTTACGGCAGCAGCTCAGAGTGGACGAAGTGTACGTATACTTCATCAGTTAACGCAACCGGGAGATCATCCCGTAAATATTTATCATCCGGAAGGTGAGTATCTGAAGGGATTAGTACTTTATGTAGAGTAATTACAGTCGTTTAATTGATATATGACGGGTATGGATTTAACAGCTTTTAGTATTGAAATCCATACCCGTTTGTTATTGTTGTTACTCTTTAGTTCTGGGACTATTTGTATTCGATTGGTGATGTGCCCATTATTTTCTTAAATATCAGATTAAAATATCCTATATTGGAATAGCCTAATTGGCAAGCAATAGAATACGGGGTATCCTTTCCTTTCAATAACATTTTTCGGGCTGTTTCCAGACGCTTAAATTGGAAGTATTCTTGAAATGTATTGCCGGTTTCAAATTTAATCAAGTCGTTGAAATAGGCAGTAGACAAACCTAAGTTCTCTGCGCATAGTTCAGACGTAGGCAGTGTACCCTCACGTAATTTCCCGGAATCAATATATTGATTAAGGAATCTTTCCATCTTTTCGAGTATGATTTTGTTCTTGTTTTCCCGAGTGATGAATTGTCGTTCATAATACCGGGTACAATAATCAAGTAATAACTCAATGTGATGTGACAAGATTGTACTGCTATAGGTGTCGATAGGGTGCCGTAATTCGTCTTCTATATTTTCGAGGCAGCATATTATTTTAGTCGTTTCTCGTTGTGAGAGGTGTAAGGCCTCTTCTTTATGGTAAGCAAAAAAAGTATAGTTCTTGATATGGTTCTTTAACGAGGTTCGGAACAATAAGTCGGGATGAAATGCAAGCAGATAACCTTTATCGGGAAGGGGGTGGCTTTTACTCATGCGGAATATTTCTCCGGGAGCAAGAAAAACCATTGTAGCGTTGGAATAGTCATAATGTTTTCGTCCGCAACAATAGTCGTCTGGGCATTCTTCTATTAGAAGGACTGCATAAAATTCGAACTTCACAGTATCTTGTTTCAGATTGGGATTGGCGAGATTGATAATACTTACCTGAGGGTGTAATGTCTTGCATCCCAAGCAATGGTTACATTCATATACTGTTTTGAAATCTAACATTGTTGCTTTCATTAGGTATTTTTATGTATGTCTGTTATTTTGCGTACGATACTCGTTTGGAGTACATCCTACTCGTTTCTTGAACAGACGACACAAGTGCTGAGGGTATTGGAATCCTAATGAATAGGCAACCTGACTGACGGTTTCTTCCGAATCGGAGATACGCTCTTTAGCCAGTTCTATAAGTTTCTCTTGAATGTATTCTTGTGGGTTTTTCCCCGTTTCTTTTTTCAGCATGTCACCAAAATAATTGGGTGAAAGGCATAACTTGTCCGCAAAATATTTAACAGTTGGTAGTCCGTTCTGTTCTGCAAGCGTACCCTCAAAATATTCATTGAGGAGTTTCTCAAAGCGTGTCAGTGCATCACTGTTGATTTTACTTCTGGTCGTGAATTGTCGTTCGTAGAATCTCATACAGTAGTTTAGTAGTAGCTCAATGTGATTCACTAATAGTACTTTACTGTGTTTATCAATGCCATATTCCAGTTCCATTCGGATTATTTTCAATAAATCTTCTATGATATATCTTTCTTCAGCCGATAGATGCAGTGCTTCGTTTACTTCATAAGAGAAGAATGTATATTTTTTTATGTTTTTGCCGAGTGCTGTTCCCCGTAGCAAATCTGGATGGAAAAGAATTCCAAGTACATTTAGTTGTATACGCTCTGTGTTCAATGTCGTTTCTGTAGTCTGACCAGGAGCGAAGCAAACAACAGTTCCTTCTTGATAGTCATAAGTTTGGCGTCCGTATTTAATGTCGCATGCTTTTTCCATTTTCAGATACAAAGCATAAACGCCGTAATTCCAGTGGGTGCAGGTCATTTTACGGGTAGCTTTGTTCAGGTCGATGACGCTGACTAATGGATTTAATGTTTCGAGCCCATATAGTTGGTTGTATAAATCTACACTATTTAAATTGAGAATCTTATCCATAAGGTGATAGTTATTTCAAGACAAAGATAGGATAAAGTTTATACATCTGTATAACCCCAATTACAGATTGTATAACCAATGTTACAGATTTAAATCTACTTTAAAATGGAATAAAATGATTCCGTAATTCAGGTTATAACATCTGTAATTTATCTACAGGGCAGTTACTCTTTTCTTCTGAAATTTGCCTTGTTGAAAAATAGAAACTAATAATGATAATATGGCTAAAAAGATTTTGATTTTATCATCTAGTCCGCGTCGTGGTGGAAATTCTGATACTCTTTGTGATGAATTTATGCGTGGCGTAGTGAAAAGTGGAAATACTGCAGAAAAGATTTTTTTGCGCGATAAAACAATCCATCCTTGTTTAGGCTGTAGTGTTTGTAGTCTATACAAAAAACCTTGTCCGCAGAGTGATGATGCAGCTGGAATAATCGGTAAGATACTGGAAGCTGATGTGATTGTTATGGCTACTCCTGTTTACTTTTATGCAATGAGTGCACAGATGAAAACATTGATAGACCGTTGTTGTGGTTCTTATATTGAAATGAAAAATAAAGAATTTTATTTCATTGCGACGGCGGCCGAAGATGATAATACGATTATGGATAGGGTTGTCGATAATTTTATGGGTTTCTTAGATTGTCTGGAGAACCCGGTTGTAAAAGGCACTTTGTTTGCGGTGGGGTGTGGCATGTAGGAGAAATAAAAGGCAAACCTGTCTTGGATGAAGCTTATAAGATGGGGATGAATGTATAATGAATCAATTATGTAGCGATGAAAGAAAAAATAATATATATAGTTTGTTTTATATCTATGATTATGAATACACTTTATGCACACGAGAATGAGAAAACTTTTCCGTTAAGTGATAAGGTAACGGTGGAAAGTGTTCGTTTTAAAAATCGTTTTGGCATTACATTGGCTGCCGATTTGTATAAGCCTAAACAGGCTGAGGGTAAACTCCCGGCGATAGCAGTTAGTGGTCCTTTTGGGGCGGTGAAGGAACAGTCATCAGGACTATATGCTCAGACTATGGCTGAGCGAGGATTCTTGGCTATAGCCTTTGATCCTTCTTATACAGGGGAAAGTAGTGGGGAACCTCGTTATGTTGCTTCTCCTGATATTAATACAGAAGATTTTTCAGCGGCAGTTGATTTTCTCTCTATTCGCGATGATGTGGATCCTGAACGGATTGGAATTATTGGAATTTGTGGCTGGGGAGGAATGGCTCTCAATGCTGCTGCCATAGATACTCGCATTAAGGCTACTGTGACTGTAACCATGTATGACATGAGCAGGGTTAATGCCAACGGATATTTTGATTCGATGGATGAAAATGCTCGATATGAACTTCGTAAGAAGTTAAATGCGCAGCGTACTATTGATGCACGAAATGGCTCGTATGCACGTGCCGGTGGTGTGGTTGACCCTCTGCCGAGTGATGCTCCTCAGTTTGTGAAAGATTATTATGATTATTATAAAACGAAACGAGGTTATCATAAACGTTCTCTCAATTCGAATGGCGGCTGGAATATTACTTCGGCACTTTCGTTTATCAATACCCCTTTGCTGACTTATAGTAGTGGGATTCGTAGTGCGGTATTGATGATTCACGGAGAAAAAGCGCATTCCAGATATTTTAGTGAAGATGCTTTCAAAAAATTGAAAGGTGACAACAAGGAGTTGATGATTATTCCTGGAGCAAGTCATGTCGATTTGTACGATAATCAGGCAGGGGTTATTCCTTACGACAAGATAGAACGATTCTTTTTTGAATATTTAAAATAAGGAATACCATTCGGGGCAGACGGCTATTTTTCTGTATTAAGGATAAACGTTTTTACTTCATCTTGCAGTCTGCCCCTGCTTTATTTCTTTGACTGAAATGCTGAGAATATCATGAGTTCTATTTATATTTGCGTATAACTTAATTAAAATCCTGCTTTTATGAATATACAGACTATACTTGCAAATTTAAAAATAGAACAATTGAATGCCATGCAGCAAGTGGCCATTGATACTTACCGTGAAGGGTGTGATTTGATTCTTTTATCCCCAACAGGGTCAGGTAAGACATTGGCCTATTTGTTGCCTCTTGTTTCATCATTAAAGTCTGAGGTAGAAGGAGTACAGGCTGTAATATTGGTTCCTTCTCGAGAGTTGGCATTACAGATAGAGCAGGTGTTCAAGTCGATGAATACGGGATTTACTATTATGAGTTGTTATGGAGGGCGACCGGCTATGGATGAACATCGTACAATGAAAGGAATTCGTCCATCGGTAATAGTAGGAACTCCGGGTCGTATGAATGATCATCTTGAAAAGCTGAACTTTGATGCTACTGTCGTTAATCTGCTGGTGATTGACGAATTCGATAAATGTCTTGAGTTTGGTTTTCAGGAAGAGATGGCAGCAGTAATAGGTAAATTACCTAATTTGCGTCGACGTTTTCTGCTTTCTGCTACCGATACTGAGGAAATACCTCGTTTTACGGGGTTGAACCGTACAATAAAGCTGAACTTTCTCAATCCGGATGGAGGCGTTTCTGAACGCTTACGTTTGTATAAAGTGATCTCTCCGGTAAAAGATAAGCTGGAAACTCTTTATAGATTATTATGCTGTTTAGGTAATCAATCCACATTGGTCTTTTGCAATCATCGTGAGAGTGTTGAACGGGTAGGAAATTATTTACATTCCATGAAAGTGTATTGTGAAACTTTCCATGGAGGAATGGAACAAGATGATAGAGAGCGTGCGCTATACAAGTTCCGAAATGGCAGTTGCCATATTTTCATCTCAACCGATCTGGCTGCCCGTGGACTGGATATCCCGGATATAAAAAATGTTATTCACTATCATCTTCCTGTTGCAGAAGATGGATTTGTACACCGCAATGGACGTACTGCCCGATGGGAGGCCAATGGTAGTGCTTATGTCATACTTTACGCTGAAGAGCAATTGCCTTCTTATATAAAGGAAGATCCTGAGGAATATATATTACCGGCTATTACTCCTAAACCGGTGCAGCCCGATTTTGTTACCTTATATATAGGTAAAGGGAAAAAAGATAAAATAAATAAAATCGATATTGTCGGCTTCCTGTCTAAGAAAGGAAATTTAGGAAAGGAGGACATAGGTCGTGTAGATGTAAAAGATCATTATGCTTTTGCTGCGGTTTTACGCTCTAAATACAAACAAGTGTTAAAACTCGTGCAAAATGAAAAGATTAAGGGGGTAAAAGCTTTGATAGAACTGGCTAAATGATAACTTTGTGATAGTGTTACCTACGATTATATAAAAAATCTCTCAAAATGCTATGGCTATAGTTCAGACGGAAAGTCATAGAGCCTATCTCATGTGTCAATATGTAAATTAAAACGGTTTGTTTTGTGTAATTTGTTATGAAAAGGCTTTTATAGGTATAAAAATATTACGAAATCCTTTGGGAGTCTAAAAATAATAGCTATATTCGCAAATGTAAGAACGAATCAATGTTTAACCAAAACAAACTTCCAAATGAAAAAACATAATTTTAATGCGGGACCTTCGATATTGCCTCGCGAAGTGATCGAAAAAACAGCTCAGGCTATTCTTGACTATAATGGTTCGGGACTTTCGTTGATGGAAATCAGTCACCGCGCTAAAGACTTTCAGCCGGTGGTAGACGAGGCTGTTGCCTTGTTTAAAGAACTTTTGAATATTCCTGAAGGATATTCAGTACTTTTCCTGGGTGGAGGAGCAAGCATGGAGTTCTGTATGGTTCCCTATAATTTCCTTGAAAAGAAGGCTGCATATCTCAATACTGGTACATGGGCGAAAAAAGCATTGAAAGAGGCAAAGGCATTCGGAGAAACTGTCGAAGTTGCTTCTTCCGAAAAAGATGGATATACCTATATCCCGAAGAATTATACTGTACCGGCTGACGTGGATTATTTCCATATCACGACCAATAATACGATTTATGGTACTGAACTCCATGCCGATCCGGATGTAGATGTTCCGATGGTAGCTGATATGTCATCCGATATATTCTCCCGTCCGGTGGATGTTTCAAAATATATATGTATTTATGGTGGCGCACAGAAAAATCTGGCTCCGGCAGGTGTTACGTTTGTTATCGTAAAGAATGATGCTTTGGGCAAGGTTTCTCGCTATATTCCTACCATGCTGAATTATCAGACTCATGTAGATAAAGGTTCAATGTTTAATACTCCTCCTGTTGTTCCTATTTATGCAGCTTTGCAGACTTTGCGCTGGCTGAAAGCTCAGGGTGGAGTGGAAGAAATGCAGCGTCGGGCTAAACAGCGTGCCGATATGCTGTATGCCGAAATTGATCGCAATAAATTGTTCCGTGGTACTGTTACAGTCAAAGAAGACCGTTCGTATATGAACATCTGCTTCGTTATGGCTGATGAGTATAAGGATCTGGAAGCTGATTTCTTGAAGTTTGCGACAGAAAAGGGAATGGTGGGTATTAAAGGTCATCGTTCTGTTGGTGGATTCCGTGCTTCTTGCTACAATGCTTTGCCGATAGAGAGTGTTCAGGCATTGATTGACTGCATGCAGGAATTTGAAAAAATGCATTAATTAACAAGTTTGTTATAGAAGGCACACAGACCTGCACGGATAGACGGTGTGCGGGACTGTGTGCCATTTTTATTATATTAAATCTGATAGTTATGAAAGTTTTAGTAGCAACAGAAAAACCGTTTGCAAAAATAGCTGTCGACGGTATCCGTAAGGAAGTTGAAGCAGCTGGTTATGAATTGGCTTTGCTTGAAAAATATACTGAAAAAGCTCAGCTCCTTGAGGCTGTAAAAGATGTCAATGCCATTATTATTCGTAGTGATATTATTGATAAGGAAGTATTAGATGCTGCTCCTGAACTGAAGATTGTCGTTCGTGCAGGTGCTGGTTACGATAATGTTGATCTGGAGGCTGCTACAGCTCATGGCGTTTGTGTTATGAATACGCCGGGACAAAATTCCAATGCTGTGGCTGAACTGGCTTTTGGCTTGATGATTATGGCTGTACGTAATTTCTATGATGGAAAGGCTGGTACAGAATTGAAAGGTAAAAAGTTGGGTATACATGCTTATGGCAATGTAGGCCGTAATGTTGCTCGTATAGCAAAAGGTATCGGCATGGAAATCTATGCTTATGATGCATATTGCCCGAAAGAAGCAATGTTAGCCGATGGCATTAAACCTGTAGATTCTGCCGAAGAATTGTATACGCAATGTAATGTAGTTTCTTTACATATTCCGGCTACTGCTGAAACGAAAAATTCAATCAATTATGATCTGGTAAACCGTATGCCGAAAAATGGTTTGCTGGTCAATACTGCCCGTAAAGAAGTTATTAATGAAGATGATTTGATTCGCTTGATGAATGATCGTCCGGATTTGAAATATGTGACTGATATTATGCCGGTTCGTCACGAAGAATTTTCTGCCAGATTCCCAGGACGCTATTTCTCAACTCCTAAGAAGATGGGTGCTCAGACTGCTGAAGCTAATATTAATGCTGGTATTGCTGCTGCACGTCAGATTGTCGGATTCCTGAAAGATGGATGCGAGAAGTATCGCGTAAATAAGAAGTGAGAAAAATCAATGATGCATAGATGAAAATGACGGTGTGTCAAATGCTTGTATGTTTTCTATATGCCTCAGAACTTTGTATTATTTTTAAGAAACTTCAAACATTATGGCAGTAGTTAAACCGTTTAGGGGGATTCGTCCACCTCAGGAAATGGTAGAGCAGGTTGCTTCCCGTCCTTACGATGTGTTGAACTCGGCTGAGGCTCGTGCTGAGGCTGCCGGGAATGAAAAATCACTTTATCATATTATCAAGCCTGAAATTGATTTTCCGGAAGGAACTGACGAGCATGATCCGTGTGTGTACGATAAAGCTGTGCAGAACTTTCAGATGTTTCAGGACAAGGGATGGCTGGTGCAGGATAAGAAAGACTGTTACTATATCTATGCACAGACCATGAATGGTAAAACACAATATGGCCTGGTAGTTGGAGCCTATGTTCCCGATTATCTGAATGGCGTAATTAAAAAACATGAACTGACACGCCGGGACAAGGAGGAAGATCGTATGAAGCATGTACGCGTGAACGATGCTAATATTGAGCCGGTCTTTTTTGCTTATCCGGATAATGCGGTGCTGGATGCAATTGTTGCTAAATATACAGCTAAGAAACCGGTCTACGATTTTGTTGCTCCCGATGATGGCTTTGGACATACCTTTTGGGTGATCGATCAGGATGAGGATATAGCTGCTATTACGAAAGCTTTTGCCGCGATGCCTTCTTTATACATAGCCGATGGTCATCATCGTAGTGCTGCAGCTGCTTTGGTTGGAGCGGAGAAAGCGAAGGAGAATCCTAACCATCGGGGTGATGAAGAATATAATTATTTCATGGCTGTTTGTTTCCCGGCAAGCCAGCTTACCATTATCGATTATAATCGCGTGGTGAAAGATTTGAACGGATTAACTTCCGCACAATTCTTGGAAGCCTTGAGGAAACATTTCGATGTAGTGGATAAAGGTTCGGAAGTATATAAGCCTGCTGCACTTCATAATTTCTCCTTGTATCTTGACGGCAAGTGGTACAGCCTGACGGCAAAGCCTGATACATACGATGATAATGACCCGATTGGAGTTTTGGATGTTACCATTTCATCGAATTTGATTTTGGATGAAATTTTAGGTATAAAGGATTTGCGTTCAGACAAACGTATTGATTTTGTCGGAGGTATCCGGGGACTTGGTGAATTGAAGAAGCGGGTAGATAGTGGTGAAATGAAAATGGCATTGGCTCTTTATCCGGTTTCCATGAAGCAACTGATGGATATTGCCGATACAGGCAATATTATGCCTCCTAAAACTACCTGGTTCGAACCTAAACTTCGATCTGGATTAGTTATACATAAATTGAAATGATAGTTTGACAAAATATATCAGATTCCCTTCCTTTTGTAAGATTTCTCTTCAAACCGTAAAAGAGCACTGGTGGGTGCTGTAGCATAAATATGGTTTGTATGCCGGAAAGGGAAGTCCTTTCTGGCAAAGGTTGAGTCTGATATTGTGAAAGGTCAGGACATTTTAGCGAAAATATCCTGACCTTTTTCTTGTTTGGCCGGATGTTTTTGCTTAAGATTGTGTACCTTTGCTGCCGGTTTTGAAAAATAGACATTTACATGGTTAGTAATACATTCAAAGGTTTTGTTTACGGTGCTGTAGCTGCTGCCAGTTACGGTCTTAATCCTCTGTTTACTTTACCGCTGTATTCCGATGGTATTAGTGCCGATTCAGTCTTGTTTTATCGTTACGGTCTGGGGGTAGTAATGCTTGCTTTGTTGATGAAAATGCAGAAGCAGTCGTTTGTCTTACATCGTTCCGAAATATTGCCACTGTTTGTAATGGGAATGCTCTTTGCCTTTTCGTCGCTTACATTATTTTTGAGCTATAATTATATGGACGCAGGAATAGCTTCTACCATACTTTTTGTCTATCCTGTGCTGGTAGCCATTATTATGGCTGTGTGCTTTAAGGAAAAGGTTTCTGTTATAACCGCTCTTTCCATAGCCTTGGCTTTTCTCGGAATTTCCTTGTTGTACAAAGGAGAAGGTGGTAAAACATTAAGTCTGGTAGGTGTTTTGCTGGTCTTTGCTTCATCGCTGACTTATGCTGTTTATATTATTGGAGTAAATCGTTCTTCATTGAAAGACATGCCGACATCCAAGTTGACTTTCTATGCATTATTATTTGGCTTGAGTGTGTTTGTTGTGCGTCTTAAGTTTTGTACGCAACTTGATATTATTACGACTCCTGCATTATGGGTAAATCCTATAGCTTTGGCTTTGTTTCCAACAGTGATTTCACTGATTGCCATGACTAAATCTATCCATTATATCGGATCTACGCCAGCAGCTATATTGGGAGCGTTGGAACCGATTACAGCATTGTTTTTTGGGGTACTGGTCTTTGGAGAACGTCTGACTCCACGTATTATCTTGGGGATTATTCTGGTACTGACAGCTGTTACGCTGATTATAATCGGAAAATCGCTGATGAATACAATCCGGGTACACATACTGCGAAGTAATAAATAGTATATTTCAAAATTAGATAAATCCGAATCGTGTTGGAAGATACATATAAAACCATAGAAGGACAGTCAGAAGCTGTTTATACCGAAAAAAGAAGTAAGTTTATTGCGATAGCCATTCCTGTGCGCACGCTGACCGAGGTGAAAGCACATCTGGAAGAGTATCAGAAGAAATATTACGATGCACGTCACGTGTGCTATGCTTATATGCTGGGAGCAGAACGGAAAGAGTTCCGTGCCAACGACAATGGCGAGCCGTCTGGTACTGCAGGTAAACCGATTCTCGGACAAATCAATTCGAATGAGCTGACCGATATTTTGATTATTGTAGTACGTTATTTTGGAGGTATTAAGCTGGGTACGAGCGGTCTGATTGTAGCATACCGTACCGCAGCGGCGCAAGCTATTGCCGAGGCTACGATAATAGAAAAGACAGTAGATCAGGATGTAAAGATTATCTTTGAATATCCATTTATGAATGATGTGATGCGTATCGTAAAAGAAGAGGCGCCCGAGATATTAGAACAGTCGTACGACATGGATTGCATTATGCGCCTGCGTATACGTAAATCGCTGATGCCCCGCCTGCATGCTCGTTTGGAAAAAGTAGAAACACTTCGTTTTCCCGATGAGGATGTAACAGTTTTGTAATATTTATGACATAACCAAGTTACTTGTTACTTATACCTTTGCTCTCGAAATAAAAAGCAGATGTATAGTGAATAAAAAGAATTTAAAGAAACGGTGTGCCATTGTTGCAGGCTTGCTGGGATATGCAGTTGTACCGATGCATGCAGAGGACAAAGGTAAAGAAGAAGCTCCCAAGGGTAAGGCTATCATTACAATCTTTTCCGATGTTCATTCCGGATTCGGTCATGTAAACGATGACCGTGGTTTCAATCTTGACCGCGCTTATCTGGGGTACCAGTACGACTTGTCGAAAGAATTGCAAGTAAAAGTCGTTGCCGATTTCGGACAGTCCAAAGATGTAGACGATCATCATCGTATAGGTTTCGTAAAGAATGCGATGCTGTCATGGGAACGTGGAAAATGGACATTGAATGCCGGTCTTATTTCGACTACCCAGTTCAAGTTTCAGGAAAGTTTCTGGGAGAAACGTTATGTAATGAAATCTTTCCAAGATGAATACAAGTTTGGAAGTAGTGCCGATCTTGCTGTTTCTGTTGCCTATGATTTTAACCGTTATATTTCGGCAGATGTTATTCTGGCAAACGGTGAAGGATATAAGCAGGTGCAGGTAAAAGATGGACTACAGTATGGTGCCGGTCTGACATTGACGCCCGTAAAAAATCTGTTTATCCGCTTGTATGGTTCTTTTAACGAAGCTGCCGAAAAAACAGATAAGGGCATTACGAATCTGGCTTCTTTCATAGGATTCAAAAATAAATCTTTTTCACTGGCTGCTGAATATAATTATCAGACGAATACAGGGTATACCGACGGATGCGATCAGAGCGGTATCTCTGCATATACAACCATTAACCTGACTAAGAAAATAGGACTTTTTGGGCGTTGGGATTACCTGACATCAAAGGATAAATGGAATGAAGAGGGGGATGGTATGGCAGGAATGGTCGGCGCAGAATTCCGGATTGGAAAATACATTAAGCTGGCTCCGAACTTCCGTATATGGTCGCCCAAGTCGGGAAGTACCCCCGATTCTTATTATGCTTATCTGAATGCTTCCTTCTCACTTTAATGTGAATCTAAAGAAAAAGAGAAAATCCAATATAAGAAAAATCAATTTATTAAATTAATAAACAATGAAAAAACATTATTTGTCTTTGGTAGCAGGTATAATGGCCTTGGCTGTTACTGCATGTGGTGGACAGAAGTCATCAACAGATTCCGTTGAATTAACAGGTGCGGGAGCTACATTCCCATTGCCTTTCTATAACATGAGCTTTGAAGGATATAGTGCAACACACAACAATAAAGTATCTTACGGTGGCATCGGTAGTGGCGGAGGTGTTCGTAACCTGAAAGATGGTATTGTCGACTTTGCCGGAAGTGATGCGTTCCTGAGTGATGCTGAAATGAAAGAAATGGATCCGGTAGTTCACATCCCGACATGTATGGGAGCTGTCGTACTGGCCTATAACTTGCCGGATGTAGTAAAATTGAACCTGTCTGGTGATATCATAGCCGATATCTATGCAGGTAAAATTACAGACTGGAACGATGCACGTTTGCAGGAATTGAATCCGGATGTAAAATTGCCGGCTAAGAAAATTATTCTTGCATATCGTTCAGACGGTAGTGGTACTACATTTGTATTTACCGATTATTTGTCTAAAGTCAGCGAAAGCTGGAAGAATACCTATGGAGCAGGAAAAACTGTTGACTTCCCTGTAGGACAGGCAGCCAAAGGTAATCCGGGTGTAGCAGGTATCATTGCACAGACTCCATATTCTTTGGGATACATTGGTTCCGAATATGCTTTTGCACAGAAAATTCCTTATGCCGCAGTCAAGAATCAGCGTGGTGAATTAGTTTCTCCGTCTACCGAAAGCATTTCGGCTGCTGCAGGTGATATTCCTCAAGATACCCGTTGCTCTATTACTAACGCCGATGCGGCCGGAGCTTATCCTATCAGTTGTTTCACATGGTTGCTGATTTATAAAGAACAGAACTATTCAGACCGTTCGGAAGCTCAGGCAAAGGCAACAGTAGACTTGATGCAGTACATGTTAAGTGATAGCGTACAGCAGACTACTGCTACAGTACACTATGCTCCGCTGCCTAAGAAAGCCATCGAACAGAGTCTGGCAAATCTTAAGACTGTGACATATCAGGGTCAGCCGATTTTAAAGTAATAGATAATCATTGCAAAGCTGATATTTTATGCAAGACAAAATTTTTAGAGTTTTACTTATTCTGTCGGCTGTTATTATTCCTATCATCGGTGGGGGAATTGTATATTCCCTCACTGTCGATGCCTCCGGAGCATTCGAGCATTTTGGCTTCTGGAACTTTATCTTTTCAGACGATTGGGTAACAACGGCAGGAAAAGAAAGTTACGGTGCTCTTCCGTTCATTACCGGAACATTACTTACTACAATTCTTGCTTTATTGATGTGTATCCCGTTTTCTTTGCCGGTCGCTTTATTTACTGGTGAGTATTTCCGAGGAAAGAAAATTGCGGCGGTACTGGGTACTGTTACCGACTTGCTGGCAGGTATTCCTTCTATCATTTATGGCTTGTGGGGATTTTATGTATTGCGTAATGTATTCATGCATCTGAATCTCTCTCCGCAAGGTTCGGGAATCTTGACCGCAGCCTTTGTACTCGCCATAATGATTGTGCCTTATGCAGCTTCTCTGAGCTCGGAATTCATTAAGATGGTTCCTTCCGATTTGAAAGAAGGAGCATACGCCATGGGAGCCACTCGTGCAGAAGTTATCCGCAGGGTTATTTTCCCAATGGCCGGATCGGGTATCTTCTCAGCCTATATTCTGGCGATAGGTCGTGCATTGGGTGAAACCATGACCGTTACGATGCTGATAGGAAACACTAATCAGATGCCCGAAACTCTGCGTACTACGGGTAATACGATGGCCAGCATTATTGCCAATCAGTTTGGTGAAGCCGACGGACTGAAACTTTCGTCACTGATTGCCATCGGATTGTTATTGTTCCTCATAACAGCCGTTATCAATATGATTGGAAAAATATTGATACGTAAGGCAAGACATGTATAATCAATAAACAGAATTTGTATAAATGGTACGTGATAATAACATTCGAATCCGTATATTCAAGAATCGGTTGCTTTATGTTCTGGTCTGTGTGCTTTCGGGACTTACGGCAATTCCTTTGCTGGCCATTCTGGGAGAAGTACTGGTAAAAGGATGGAAACAGCTTGGCTGGTCATTCATTACCGAAGCAACTCCTAATGCATATAAGGCAATGCAGGCTGTTTCCGCCGGGCAGGATATTCCCGGAGGTATTGCCAACGGTATTGTCGGTACTTTCCTGATGCTGTTGCTTGCAGCTGTAGTTGCCATTCCTATTGGTGTATTCTGCGGAATCTGTCTGTCTGAATACCGCAAGAACTGGTTCGCAATTATTGTAAGTTATCTTACCGACTTACTTCAGGGTACTCCTTCTATCATCATCGGTATTATTACATATATCTGGGTGGTGGTGCCCATGAAAGGATATTCGGCCATAGCCGGAAGCGTAGCATTGTTTATCATGATGCTGCCGCTCATTATCCGTTCAACGGAAGAAACCATGAAAGTCCTTCCGGATACATTAAAGGAAGCCGGACTGGCGCTGGGAGGAAGTTACTGGCGTGTTATGTTGCAAGTAATGTTACCTTCGGCTCTGGGTAGTATCTTTACAGGTATTTTGCTGGCAATATCGCGTGTAGTAGGTGAAACTGCTCCGCTGATGTTTACTGCACTGGGTGGTGCCGCAGTAAGCTGGAACATGACCAAACCGATGTCGGCAGTTCCCTTGCTTATCTGGGAATTCTTCAATGATCCCAACTTGCAGAGCCTTATCTGGGGAGCTTCGTTGTTCCTGCTCACCTTTGTATTATGTCTGAACTTATTAGCAAAACGAATCGCAAAGAAATGGAAAATATAAAAGACCCGATATTACAAATAAAGGATGTCTGTATTTCGTATACATCCAGTACGATGGCTGTGAAGCATGTGTCGGCAGACATTCAGAAAAATACCATTACGGCTATCATGGGACCTTCCGGTTGCGGAAAAAGTACCTTGCTGCGTGCTGTGAACCGTATGCACGAACTTTATAAAAACATTCGTGTAACAGGAGAAATTCTGTTAAATGGTGAGAATGTCCTTCAGATGCAACCGATGGAAGAACGCCGCCGTATCGGTATGGTGTTCCAGCGTCCTAACCCGTTCCCTACGATGAATATCTACGATAATGTGCTGGCAGGCTATTTGTTGAACGGTATCCGTCTTTCAAAATCGGAAAAAGATGAAATCGTAGAGCGAAACTTACGTAGCGTTGCCTTATGGGATGAAGTGAAAGATTCATTGACGAAGCGTGGAACCTTCCTTTCGGGAGGTCAGCAGCAGCGTCTGTGTATTGCACGTTCACTTGCCCTGAAGCCAGATGTGTTGCTGATGGATGAACCGACTTCGGCTCTGGACCCTATTGCTACCAAGTACATAGAGGAACTGATGGATGATTTGAAGAAAGATGTGACTATCTTGATTGTGACCCATAACATGTCGCAGGCTATGCGTATATCCGACTACTCAATGTTTATGTATATGGGTGAGCTGATAGAGTATGACCGTACAGACAAGATGTTCGATAATCCGACAGATGAACGTACACGTGCCTACCTGACAGGAAAGATGGGATAAACAGAACGTGTATATATACTTCGATATTATCCGGAGTAAACGAGAGAAAGCATTCAGCTTATTCTCGTTTGCTCCGGATTGTTTTTTTTAAGAGATTACAACAAATTCACAATGTGGCTTGTTTATTAGATAAAAGATTCTTTCTTTTGAATTTTTTTTATTACTTTTACAATGAACATTAACCACTTTGCTATGGAAAAGGGCTTCTCTATATTGCTGTTGGCTGCCTGCTTGTTATTGTATGCTTGCGGAGAACAACAAACCGATGTGCCCCGTTTGTCGGAATATACAGAACTGCCTTCCGACACCCTTGTCTTTCCTGATACGGCGGATCGTACTCCGAAACTTCTTGTCGCTGCCGATATTCATCTGACAAAAGATTTGCTTTATGATCAGTATACGCTCGAAGATACTTATCCTTACGGCGATACGGTACGCAGTTTCAAATGGGAAACGATTCGCAAATGTCTTGCTTTTATTGAAAACATGCATCGTGATACGTCACAATGGGTCGTGCTGAGAAATTATAAGAACTTCAACAGCGAAGCGCCTTTGGTACGACGTTATATCCGCAATGCGTACGGACGTGTAGCCGATACACTTGGTGTAGAACGATATCAGTCGGTTCCTCTTTATCTTACAACCGACTCTTCCGTTCCCGAACGTTACGGTCGGGATGGTTCGCTGGCTTATCTCCGAGGAAAGACAGGCAGTTTCCTGCGTATAACTCCTGTGGTAGAAGATACCGAATATCTTGTTCCTCCACGTTATATTCGTGTATTGCCCGACAGTGCAGTCTTTCATCATGTCATTTTTGTGGACCGGGGCGACCAGAATATTGCGACCTTAGAGCGGATTTCCGAAGGTGAATGGGCCATTCGGAGTATGAATCCGGCTACAACGGGAGTGCATCGTCCGCCGTATGCTCAGGAAACCCCGTTGGGAATGTTTCTGTTGCAGGAAAAGAAAGCAAAGATGGTCTTTTTGAAAGACGGAGGATCGGCTACCGGAGGGTATGCTCCTTATGCATCACGGTTTACCAACGGCGCATATATACACGGAGTGCCCGTCAATGTTCCTCGTACAGCCATGATCGAATACAGCTGGTCGCTGGGTACGACGCCTCGTTCACACATGTGTGTACGCAATGCTACCTCGCATGCCAAGTTCGTATTCGATACAATGCCTTCCGAAGCTACGCTGATTATTGTTATAGAGTGAATAAATGATAAAACATGTTGCTTTTAACTATCTGATAATAAATAGTTACAGATAAAATGAGTAACTTTGCAGCCGTTATTGTTCAAGAAGATTATGCTGCGTATTTCGTTATCTGTATTTTTTCTGTTTGCATCTTTTTTATATTCCTTTACCGGAGTAGGTGAGGGAGCGTCTGCCGTATCGGAAGTTAAACATGTGGCAAAGCCCGATGTATGTGCCGAACTGTTCCGGGATATGCAACTGGAGGGTACGGTTAATTATACAGCTTTCCGTCAGGCGGTGACAGGATATTACCGGATTGCGCAGCGTAAACGAGATATACTTACCTTAATCGATTTTTCCAAACCTTCTACCGAAAAGCGTCTGTATGTATTCGATATGAAGGAAAAGAAAATGCTGTTTTCATCGGTCGTTGCACATGGCAAGAACAGCGGAGGAGTATATGCTACTTCTTTTTCCAACGAATACGGTTCCTACAAAAGTTCGTTAGGATTTTACCTTACAGCATCTACCTATCAGGGCAAGAACGGCTATTCGCTGATTCTGGATGGACTGGAAAAAGGAATAAACGACCGCGCCCGCGAACGTGCCATCGTTGTACACGGAGCAGCCTATGCCGATCCTTCAGTTATCCGTACGGGAGGCAGACTGGGGAGGAGCTTCGGATGTCCTGCTGTTCCGCAGAAAATTTCACGTCCGCTGATTGATACCATCAAAGGCGGGAGCGTGATGTACATCTATGCCGCTACTCCCGAGTATCTTGCACAGAGTCATATCTTGAATTCCAAAGACCGCGCTTGACCGCTTTCCGGTAATACCATACGCCATAAGCGTCGGCCAGTGCCCACCCGACAGGGATAGACCACCAGATGCCGTGTACGCCTATTGCCGGTATTGCTGCCAGTGCATATGCCAGCAGGACTCGTGTCCCTAAGGAGAAAACAGTAAGTACGACCGACATGCCGGGCATACGTATAGCCCGATAAAATCCGTATAAAAGGAACAGATAGCCTATCCCCACATAGAAGCTGCCCTCTACCCGCAGATATTCTACACCGATACTGATTATCTCATTCTCGCTTCCATCGATAAAAAGCTGCATCAGCGGACGTGCGAAGATAAATACAATAGCCGAGATCAGCAGACAGAATCCAGTTGTAACGCTGAAGGCACTACGGATTCCTTGCCGGATACGTTTCTGTTGTCCGGCTCCGAAATTCTGCGCAACGAATGTTGAGAATGCATTTCCGAAATCTTGTACCGGCATATAAGCAAACGAATCTATTTTTACAGCAACGGCAAAAGCCGCCATTACACTTGTTCCGAAACTGTTTACCAGTCCCTGCACCATCAGAATCCCGAAGTTCATCACCGACTGCTGCATACATGTCAGCGATGAATAAGTGGCTATTTCCTTTATCGACTGCTTGTGTAGCCGGATATGAGTCAGTTTCAGCCTGAAAATCGGGAAACGATACAAGGCATAAACGCAAAGTCCGGCGGCTGCTGCGGTCTGCGATATGACGGTAGCCGCTGCTGCTCCCGACACACCCCAGTGACATACCAGAATAAAAATCAGGTCGAGTACTATATTCAGTACCACGGAAACAGCCAGAAAATAAAGCGGAACTATGGAATTGCCCAAGGCACGCAGCAGGTAGGCGTAATAATTGTAGATGAAAGTACTCACTATACCTAAAAAGATAATGAACAGATAGTCGAACATCAGCCCCTCTATTTCAGCAGGCGTCTGCAACAGACGGATGATGGGATGAATACCTGCCAGCACGGCGACGTTCAGAATCAGTGTGATGCCTCCCGTCAGAACGAGTGAGGAAACCAGACTCCGTTTCATGCCTTCGTAATCCTTTGCCCCATATTGCAGTGAGAATACGGCACCACTGCCCATACATAGTCCGATGAATACCGATGTGATAAATACCATGAGTGTATAGGCCGATCCTACAGCTGCCAGCGCATCCGCTCCCAGATAATGTCCCACGATGAATGTATCGGCTATGTTATAGCATTGTTGCAGCAGGTTGCCCAGAATCATTGGAACTGCAAAGCGTAACATTGTTCCCGTAATACCGCCTTGGGTCAAGTCGTTTGTTTTATTATCATGTAAGCTCATTTTACAGGTCATTTGTAAGGTCTGTCAAAACCTTTCCCTTGTTTGCAGACGCAAATTTATTGCATAAATCAAAAACATGTGCTACCTTTGTCACAAATTATAAGTGTCCATAAATAGAAAAAATATGTTCAGAACGAATACATGCGGCGAGTTAAGACTTGCCGATGCTGGTAAAAACGTGACACTTGCCGGATGGGTGCAGCGTACACGTAAAATGGGCGGAATGACATTTGTCGATCTCCGTGACCGTTATGGCATTACTCAGTTGGTGTTCAATACAGATGTGAATGCAGAACTGTGTGACCGTGCCAATCATTTAGGACGTGAGTTTGTGATACAGGTAAAAGGACAAGTCAGCGAACGTTCAAGTAAGAACAGCAATCTCCCGACCGGAGAAATTGAAATCATCGTTTCAGAGCTGAATATCCTGAATACAGCACTGACTCCTCCATTTACTATCGAAGACAATACTGACGGCGGAGATGATCTCCGTATGAAATATCGTTACCTTGACCTGCGTCGTACAGCAGTCCGCAAGAATCTGGAACTGCGTCATCGTATGACGATGGAGGTACGCCGTTATCTCGACAGCAAGGGATTCCTTGAAGTTGAAACTCCGATGTTGATTGGTTCTACTCCGGAAGGCGCACGCGATTTCGTTGTTCCTTCTCGTATGAATCCGGGACAATTCTACGCACTGCCGCAGTCACCGCAGACATTGAAGCAGTTGCTGATGGTTTCTGGTTTCGACCGTTACTTCCAGATTGTAAAATGTTTCCGCGATGAAGACCTTCGTGCCGACCGTCAGCCGGAATTTACCCAGATTGACTGTGAAATGAGTTTCGTTGAACAGGAAGACATCATTCAGATGTTCGAGGGTATGGCTAAGCATCTGTTCAAGGAACTGCGCGGTGTGGAACTGACAGAACCGTTTATCCGTATGCCGTGGGCCGATGCCATGAAGTACTATGGTAGCGATAAACCTGATTTGCGTTTCGGTATGAAGTTTGTCGAACTGATGGATATCCTGAAAGGCTATGGCTTCTCTGTATTCGACAATGCAGCTTATATTGGTGGTATCTGTGCCGAAGGTGCTGCACACTATACACGTAAGCAGCTCGATCAGTTGACAGAGTTCGTGAAACGTCCGCAGATTGGTGCAAAGGGACTGGTTTACGCACGTGTGGAAGCCGACGGTAATGTGAAGTCGAGCGTCGATAAGTTCTACAGCCAGGAAGTGCTTCAGCAGATGAAAGCAGCTTTCGGTGCCAAATCGGGTGACCTGATTCTGATTTTGAGCGGCGATGACGCCATGAAGACTCGCAAGCAGTTGTGCGAACTTCGTCTGGAAATGGGTAACCAACTGGGACTGCGCGACAAGAACCAGTTTGCTTGCTTGTGGGTAGTAGATTTCCCGATGTTTGAATGGAGCGAAGAAGAAGGCCGATTGATGGCAATGCACCATCCGTTCACTCATCCGAAGGACGAAGATATTCCATTGCTTGATACTGATCCGGCAGCCGTTCGTGCCGATGCATACGATATGGTAGTCAATGGCGTTGAAGTAGGTGGTGGATCTATCCGTATCCACGATTCACAGCTTCAGGCTAAGATGTTCGAAATTTTAGGATTTACTCCCGAAAAAGCTCAGGAACAGTTTGGCTTCCTGATGAACGCCTTCAAGTTTGGTGCACCTCCTCACGGAGGTCTGGCTTATGGTCTTGACCGTTGGGTTTCATTGTTTGCCGGACTCGATTCAATCCGCGACTGTATCGCTTTCCCGAAGAACAACTCCGGACGCGATGTCATGCTGGATGCACCGGGTTACCTCGACCAGAAGCAGCTTGACGAACTTAATCTGAAAGTAGAGATTAAAGACTGAATATCTGACAACGTTATTATTTAAAAGATATAATTATTTCGGGCAAGGCAAGATAGTCGGGAAGACTATACTTGCTTTGTCTCGAAATCTTTTTATGCCTTTTCCAAATTACCTTTAATGAGAGAGTCTGTCCGTATTATGCGTTTTGCCATTGTGGGAACGCTGAATGCCCTGATTACTGCATTGATCGTGGGATTATTGATGCATATAGAGGGCGAACATTACATGATAGCCAATGTAGTGGCTTATGTAGTGGCGCAGATTCATAACTTTATATGGTGTAAATATTGGATTTTTCCGTTTGAAGCCGACCGGAAGAAAAATACTATCTGGCATGAAATCTTGTTCTTTTCCTGTGCTTTTGCTGTGGCATATGGTGCACAATTCTTGTTTCTTCTTTTCCTTGTAGAAATTTGTGGATGCAATGAGTATCTTGCTCAGTTCCTCGGACTGTTTGTTTACGGAGGAATCAACTTCATGAGTAACAAGTGGATTACCTTTAGATAATCTTTTCCTTTTAATCAAAATGACATTTTGAAAATTTACTTTGCCGAGAATGTGTATATTGCGGAGTGGAACAGGTGCGCTCGGAAAAAACGGATTCTTATCGGCTTGGTAAAAGACATGAAGTGTCTATTCTTGTCGTCTGACAGTCTTATTGTAAGTTTAAGGGGAGGTTTGAATGTTGCATTGTCTTGTATTCTTTCGGATTTATGAGCTTTCTGTTTAATTGAACTTGGTGTCCTGAAAATCTCTTTTAGAAAATATTCTGTCGTTTTTGAGCATTTTTGTCTGCTCTCATGGCGTTTTTCAGAAAACATAATGATGTTTTAAAAAAATGTCTTTATGTTTATCCAAAAACCTCGTGGTCTTTTTGCAGACATCTGCGCATAAATTACTTCCTTATTTGTTAAACAAAAATAGAAATTTAAGAAACGGATGCAATGAAGTATGCAATTTATTACATTCAACCGTAGGCCTATTAACAGAACAAACTTATTCGTTATCCGGTGCAAAGGTAGGGAGTAAGCAAATATCTGTTTTTGCTGACATCCGTTTACCTTTTTCTGTCAGTCTATGACCAAGTGTAAATTCTCAGTCAACTGCCGGTTCGTATGAAAAAATGTGACAAAAGCCAGTACGCAATCAGCCGACGGTTTATCTGAGTTTGATTGCAAGCGTTTTGAAACGTTCATCCATCATGTGCGACGGGATAATGGCTTTTATGGTGTCGAGCACGGCATTCACAATCCGCTCTCTGATAAAGTCATCTTTTATTAGGATAGAAACCGTTCGCTGTGCCGGCGGATTTACGTTCAATGTCTGAATATTTTCCTTTTGCTTCTCATTTAACGTGCTGATATGTAGTTCGGGGATGATTGTATACCCGCCGTTTCTGTCCACAATTTTGATAAGCGTATCAATACTTCCGGCTTCATAGATATGATTGCCGATGTCCTTGTTTTCGCATAAATTGATGCCTCCATTGGGAATACAGTGACCTTCTTTCAGAATCCACATCTGTTCCGGAGGAAGATTGCCGTTCACAATCATTTGCCGTGCCTTGCTGCATGTTTCCGAAAAGTAAGCGACAAACTTTTCTACATACACCGGAATTTCCAGAATGTTGGCGTGAGCTTCGGGGGGTGTCGTTATCGCAATATCAAGGTTGCCGAACCTGAGATCCTGTATCAGTGACCTGTTTTCCTTTTCGTCGATAAACAGATTTACGTTGGGATAAGACTTCCGGAAATAGTAAATAAAATCGGGAACAAGATAGGGTGCAATGGTAGGAAGAATACCGATACGCAGGTTTCCGTTCATGTTGCTGCTTTCGTCGGCTACCACTTCTTTGATTTTTTGAGTTTCATTCAGTGCGATTTTTGCCTGTCGGATGATTTTTTCTCCAATGCTGGTAGGGGTGATGTTTTTCCGGTCACGGCTGAAAATTTTGACATCCAGCTCTTCTTCCAACTTTTGTATCATGGCACTCAGTGTGGGTTGAGTTACCCCACAAGCCTCGGCAGCCAGTACAAAGTGACGATACTTGTCCAGTGCCACAATATATTCCATTTGCTGTAAAGTCATAGTTCTATAGATTTTATCTATGCAAAGATAGAAAAAAGCTGTTGTAAACCTTTCTTGTGCATTGTATTTTTGCATCAGTAACAAATGCCTCATGTTCATAAAACATAACAGCATTTGTTCCGTAAATGAAATATAAACTTTAAACATTGATTGAATATGAAAGCTGTAAATCTTACAAAGGTCGATTTCTTGGCAAAAGTGGCAAACTATGAAGCAAATCCTGAATGGAAATTTCTGGGTGAACGCCCGGCAATAATTGATTTTTATGCGACTTGGTGCGGTCCGTGCAAGATGCTGGCTCCCGTGCTGGAGGAAATAGCTGAAGAATATGCCGGCCGGGTGGATGTATATAAAGTAAATGTGGATGAAGAAGAGGAGCTGGCTGCTCTTTTCAGAATCAGAACTGTGCCTACTTTACTTTTTGTTCCGATGACAGGTGCACCGCAGATGGCGCAGGGAGCATTGCCTAAGAAGACATTGGTGGAAGCCATTCAAAATGTTTTGCTGGAGGGTAAATAAATGTTACATTAAAAGTGAATTTTACATGAAAAAGATATTTTTGTTATTGGTGTCCGTTTTTATGATCGGATGCATGGCTTACGGAGAGAACGGGCAGGTGGTTCATGTCACAAAATCGGAATTCATCGAGAAGGTTTACGATTATGAAAAAAATCCGGATAAGTGGGTATATAAAGGAACGAAGCCGGCAATTGTCGATTTTTATGCCGACTGGTGCGGCCCTTGCCGCAGACTGTCGCCTGTATTGGAGAAGCTGGCAGAAAAATATAAAGACAAGATTGTAGTATACAAGGTTGATACGGATAAGGAACGTGAACTTGCTGCTGCTTTCGGTATAACCAGTTTGCCCACACTTGTTTTCATTCCGATGGATGGAAAGCCTCAGGCCTCGCAAGGTGCCTTGCCGGAGGAAGTTTTGGAAAAAGGGATTAATGAAGTCCTTTTGAAATAATGAAAGCGACATACCGGATACTTACCGGTGCGTAATAACTATATTGGGGATAAATTGACAGAAAGGTGATCCCTCTGCTCCCGGCTCTTCATCATGAACTCAAGGTCGGTAGCAGAGGGATCTCTTTGTTTAGTTGCCTGAAGGAGAATATGTCTGTAAAAACATCTTATCGAGCAGTTCTATGCCTGAAGCTGTCTTGAATATTGTTTGTCTAACTTTTCTAATAGCTTCGAGCGGAAGATTGTCTTCATAAATATTTACCAGAAAATCCGCTTCTACCAGAATCTGGTGGTCTATTGCCGTAATATCATGGTATGTGTGATGATGTCCTACCAGCCAGCAGATACGTTCTGTCTGCTCTGAGGTGAAGCCTCCAGTTTCTGACAAAATATTTTCAGCAACGGCCGGACCTTCGAGTTCTTGATGTTTACCGTCGCATGTACCATATTTCTTTTCGCAGATATGGATTCCGATGTCGTGTACGATGGCAGCCGCTTCAAGAATGAACAACACCTCGGGAGCAAGTTGTTCGGACATTCCAATCAGTCGGGCAAAGTAATGTACTTTTATGAGGTGCTGTATACGTTTGGGGTCGCCTTCATCGTAACACATAGTCCGTTTTGCCAGTTCGTTCAGTCTTGTCTGCATCGCGTCTGGTTTCGTTGTATCAGTATTCATATTCTATGGTAAATATAGTTAACAATATATTTTCGCGTTAAATTGTGTACTGCTCTACTTGTATGGCTGCTGCATACTGGATATCTTCTTTCAGGAAATTGCTTAAATTCTCGTAAAACGGATAGACAGGACCATATCCAGAGCCGAACTTGACATTAGAGCCATAGAGAATAGCGTTGTAGATAAAGTTTTCCGCTTTGTCGACAGCCGTGTTCATGTCATATCCTCTTGCCAGATAAGTGGCTATAGAAGAAGCAAACGTGTCACCTGTACCATTTACGTTCTTGGTCTGTATGCGTGCCTTCTTGTACACCTTGAAGCACTTGTTGGCGGGATTGTAGTACACGTCAATCAAATAATCTCCGTCTTCGATGGATTTGACGATAACGCAGTTTCCCCATTTGCTCAGCTCGGGGATATATTCCTTCATGTTATCCTTTGTCAGGCTCTTTCCCAATAGCAAATCCGCCTCTCTCCGGTTGGGCGTAATGATGGTAGAGTGGGGGAAAAGATGATCCTTATAGGCCTGAATCGCGTCGTCCTGCAACAACTTGTCACCGGCTGACGATACCATGACAGGGTCTATCACAATAGGTATGGTTTGTTTCTCTATTACTTCTCCGATAGCTACTACCAGTTCCTTGGAATAAAGCATGCCCGTCTTGATACAATCGGCGCCTACATCCTCCAGAAACGAATACGCCTGATCGGTTACCATTTTAGGGGGAATCGTGTGTATGCTTTTTACCTTGATTGTGTCTTCATCGACGATGCATGTAATGGCACCGGCAGCGTAGCCTCCACATGCCGAAACCGATTTGATGTCGGCCTGCATGCCCGCTGTACCCAGCGGTTCACTTCCGGCAATCAGAAAAACCTTGTAAAGCTTGTTGGTTAAGTCCATTCTTTTAAATCTAATAATTATACCCGAAAGCTGTCTGGGTATGACAGGCTGTCGGCCTCGTTTAAGTTCTCTTTAGTTTGCATGCAAAGTAAAGAAATATCGGGTCTTGATAGATACTTGGAATGTCACATTAACATAAATTTAAATAATTAAAAATGGTGGAAATGCATTTCTTTGGCATGTTTTATGACAAATAGTACGTATTATTTGTCGGAATGGAAGAAAATTTCTTTACATTTGTATGATCTTTAAAATATCATGCTATGTTAGGTGCAGTTCTTGGTGATGTTGTTGGTTCCGTATATGAGTTCCACAATACCCGCGATTACGGTTTTCAGATGTTTTCTCCTTCCAGTAATTATACAGACGATACCGTCATGACCATGGCGGTAGCCGATTGGGCGATGAAGTGTAAGGCAGCAGGTGATACGGTTTACCCACATCAGTTGCTGGAAGAATGTATGGTAAAAATAGCGAACTCCTATCCTTGTCCGATGGGTGGTTACGGAGGCAAGTTCCGTCTGTGGCTCTTTCATCCTCAAAGCCTGACAGACGACACAACCGGAAAGCCGGCAGTACGTCGGTGTCCTTACAACTCTTGGGGAAACGGCTCAGCCATGCGAGTTTCATCCGTAGGCTGGCTGTTCGATACGTTGGAAGAAACCGAGAGAGTAGCCGGTATCTCGGCTTCCATTACGCACAATCATCCCGAAGGAATAAAGGGTGCGCAGGCAGTAGCGGCAGCGGTCTATCTGGCACGTACCGGCAGTGGAAAAGAAGAAATCAAACAATATATTGAAAAACGGTTCGGTTACAACCTGAATGAAAGCTGGGAGCATTTGCATCAGACCTACCGTTGGGATTCGAGTTGTCAGGGCACGGTTCCGCAGGCACTGATTGCTTTTCTCGAAAGCAAGGACATGGAGAGTGCCGTTCGGCTGGCGGTTTCCATAGGAGGCGACAGCGATACACTGGCCTGCATCACGGGGGCAGTGGCTGAAGCATACTATCAGGAAATTCCCTCATCTATAGCAGACAAGGTACTTGCTCTGTTGCCTGAAGAATTTCTCAGCCTGCTGAAGCGGCTGGCTGAAGGGGCTTATGCTTCATGTTATGCGAAATATATAGCCGGACATACGCCGGTGAAAACCAAAGAGTGTACGCCCGACCGTATTTCTTCGCTGAAACCGGGTGAGATATTTGTCTTTGGTTCCAATCTGGCAGGGCATCACGGTGGAGGAGCTGCCCGGCTGGCCTACGAAAGATTTGGAGCAAAGTGGGGGACAGGCGTTGGAATGACCGGACAATGTTACGCCATACCTACCATGCAGGGAGGAGTAGAAACCATCCGTCCCTATGTAAAAGATTTTATAGCATACGCCAAAGCACATCCGGAATACAAGTTTTGGGTAACCCGAATCGGTTGTGGAATAGCGGGATTTAAGGACAGAGAAATCGCTCCGTTGTTTGCCGATGCACTCGACGTGCCGAACATCATCCTTCCCAAGACCTTTTATGATGTACTGATGAAGTGATTTTAGGTAGTTGTTTATTCGTTCATCAGAAAAAATCCCTGCATACTACCAATAAAAAATACTTTGAACCTCTGAAAAAAAGCGCAAAAGAAATTGCTCGTCTGCTATTTTCCGCTTATCTTTCGGTTGAACAATATTAACATAACAGAAGTAAAAGCAACTATGGGAATAATGAATGCAATTTTCGGAAATGTGTCCGAAATGGATATTGCTGGTTTGCAAAAAGAATTCGGCGCATTGCTTTGCGACGGAGAGCATATTGAAAGAGCTTATAAGTTGATAAGAGATAAATGGGTGTTTACCAATAAGCGTCTGATTCTTCAGAACGTTCAGGGAGTGACAGGTAAGAAAAGAGAATATCTGTCTGTGCCATATCGTTCCATCGAACGTTTTTCGGTAGAAACAGCCGGAACATTTGATATGGATGCAGAGATGAAAATCTGGATAAGGGGAAGCGAAGAACCTTTGGAACAGAACTTCGGCAGGGATTCGAACATTATTGAGATACAACGGGTATTGGCACAATATGTGCTGTAACGTCAGTTGTGATTTCTATTAAGCCTGACAGAAAACAAGTTGCAGAGTTTAGCTTTTGGATATAAGTTGGACAGGCCAACCAGATTACGCTGAAATAATCGAGGTAAAATTCCTTGATATATTATAAAAAAACAAAATAAAAAAGTAATTTTGTATGGGATAATCGAAAAAATACACAATACATACAAATTATGGACGACTATATTGCTCATATTAATGAAAGTGTCAGCCAGTTGTTTCATTTCTTGGAATCAAGGGTATCGGCCGAAGATATGAAACGCATTCGTGCAGCATACGCTTTGGCTGCCGAAGCACATAAGAACCAGAAACGCAAGACCGGTGAACCTTATATCATCCACCCTATTGCGGTGGCTCGTATTGTGGCTGAAGAACTTGAACTGGGAACCAATCCGATAATTGCCGCTTTCTTACATGACGTAGTGGAAGATACTCCTTATACCATCGAAGATATCCGTCAACGTTTTGGAGATGACGTGGCTTTTCTTGTAGGTGTGGTAACCAAACAGAAGAAAGAGCGGTATGAGCGTTCTAAACAAGTTGACAATTTTCGGCAGATTCTGGCTTCCGTACAGTATGATGTGCGTGCGATACTGATCAAGTTGGCCGACCGGCTTCATAATATGCGGACACTGGATAGCATGAGTCCTGATAAACAGATGAAGATTGCCGGGGAAACGGATTATTTCTATGCTCCTTTGGCAAATAGACTGGGATTGTATCATGTGAAAACGGAATTGGAAAATCTTTCATTCAATTACCGATGTCCGCGAGAATATAGACATCTTCAGTTGTTACAGCAAAAGGAAGAGGCGGCGGAACTTGTGCATATCAATGAATTTATAGCTAAAATCGAGGCGTTGTTGAAGGAGAACGGTATTCAGGCGCGTACAGAACTTCGGAACCGCATGCCTTATAGTATCTGGCGGAAAATGCAGTCGAAAGGATGCGATTTCAATCATGTAGACGGTAAACATTATATACGTATTATTTATGATGCTCCTAATCTGCATGAAGAAAAGAAAGAGAGTCTTCATATTTATGCCGTGCTTACCGATAACTTCAAGGAGCGTCCGGGAAGTGTGTCTAATTATATCAATGCCCCCAAGGAAAATGGTTATCAGAGTTTCCATGTCAAGCTGCTGAATGCACAGGGCGGATGGGAGGAAATGCATATTTCTTCGGAGAGGATGGTTCGTAATTCTCGTCTTGGCTGTACGGCAGAACGGACGGAGGATAATGTGAAGGCATGGCTGGAGAAATTTAAGTTGTTGTTGCAAGATGTAGCCAATAGTAGTGAGATTGATTATATGGACGGTGTGACTGCGTCTTTCTACAACGATGATATCATGGTTTTCACACCTCAGGGTAGGGGGATTATCCTGCCCAAAGGGGCAATTGCTCTGGATTTTGCTTTTGAAATACACAGTAAGGTAGGACTTCATGCCCTCTATGCCCGTATAAACGGTAAGTTGTCGTCTGTGAAAACGGTACTACACCGTGGGGATTGCGTAGAAATAGGTACTTCGGAAGATGCTGTACCGGATGCGGACTGGATAAATTATGTGCTGACATACAAGGCAAAACGTAATTTGCGTAATTACTTGGTAAACCGTTCTACCATTCCGTATAAGCGGTGTACCTGTTGCCATCCATTGCCGGGTGATGAGGTTATTGGATTTAAAGATACCGACGGACATATCACATTGCATAAGCGTAATTGTCCGACAGCAATCCGGCTGGCATCAGAATACGGAGATTCTATCGTTGCCGTTAATTTCGAGGAAAATGAAAAGTTACTGTATCCGGTGCGAATCCGTATTCGTGGAGTAGACCGGTATCATTTGTTGAGCGATGTTGTGGCATGTGTGACGGAGCAGCAGAGCTTGTCTATCTCCAAATTGACCACAGTAACCATCGACCGTATTGTGGAAACTTCCATTGATTTTGCTGTACATTCGGCAGAAGAATTACAGACAGCGATAGATATGATTTCCCGTATTCAGAACGTAGATGAGGTATTCAGAGTAAATATTGAGTAATTGTACGGTCTGATTTGAAATTAATCAATAAATTCATGATGCTGTCAGAAATATTTGATGTAATTTCAAAGAGTGTGTTTATCGTAGGCTTACTGAAAAAATACTTTTACATTTCTTTTGTCCGGATATTTAAAGTCATCGGATTATATTTCTGCAAATATGAATACGGGATTTATTGTTGATAATTTTGTACTCATATTTGCAGAAAATATTTTTATAGTGATGAAAAATGTCGCTTATTTTGATGTACAGAACGCTCTATAGACACCGTTTGTCCATCCGAAACCATCCTGGTTAGGATATTCACCTCCACCAGTAGTGCTGACATTTACGACATCATATTTCTCAAGTAATTTGCCTGTTTCAGAATATACATATTCTACCATTTGAGTCCAGCGTTTCTTTATTTCATCGGCTAACTTGTCGTATGAGTAATTTTTTAATCCTTTATACGTAATCCACTGGAGAGGAGCCCAGCCGTTTGGATAATCCCATTGTTGTCCGGTATGGATATTGTTAAGCCGTAAAATGGTTTACCTGGCTGCAAGATAACAAGTACAATGAAACAGATTGGGAAATAGCTCATAATGATTATTTCTTCATTACTATTGCTTTTTATAGAATATTGTATGAGTTTAGATGAGTTGCCTTTGTATGGGTTGTCATTCAAAATATTGGTAATTCATACAAAGATGCCAATAAAGCAGAGTTTAATGCAAGAATGAATTATAATTAACTTATACAGATACTATGTTGTATCAAAAAGAATTATCTGCTATTTAAGTCGTATTTAAGTGTTGTTTGAATGTATACACAAAATAGGTGGATGAAATGACTTTTAGATTTATATATCCTTTTAGGATAAAAATCACATTTCGTTTTGAGTTAATAAGCGTGAAAAAATCACATTTCGCTTTGAAAAAGAATCACAATTCGTATAGAGGCTTGCATCGGTAATGTACAAACATCGAAAGTAGTTTACGAAGAATTGAAACAAATGATCCGGAATCTGGATAGATTTTTACAGAAAAGAGTGACTGCCAACCGATGCAAAATGGACTTCACCCGTAAACAAAAATATACGAAAAAAGCACCGTAATCAATTGATATACGGTGCTTTGACTCCTTGAGTGAAGGCTAAATTGAAAACCTTCAAAAAATCTCTCTGCGGAAGCTGGGGGATTCGAACCCCCGGTACGGTTACCCGTACGGCAGTTTAGCAAACTGCTGGTTTCAGCCACTCACCCAAACTTCCAAATGGGGTAGCGCATACGGGAATCGAACCCGTGTTTCAGCCGTGAGAGGGCCGCGTCCTAGGCCACTAGACGAAAGCGCCCTGTTTCACAAAAGTAATGCGGAAGCTGGGGGATTCGAACCCCCGGTACGGTTACCCGTACGGCAGTTTAGCAAACTGCTGGTTTCAGCCACTCACCCAAACTTCCAGTTTTCGTAGTTTCTGATTACGTTTTCTCTCAAACGCGGTGCGAAGATAGAGTGATTTTTTGATTTGTGCAAACTTTTGCAATACTTTTTTTGTGCTTTTTATGGCACGATTGGGATAGATTTCTGATTCTAAACTGATTAAGAAATGCATTTTTTTCTTGTAATCGTGCACTCATTTGTTTTCTCAAAAGTCCATGTCTTTAACTTAATGTATAGATATTCATTTTTGTAATTATTGCAAATTAACAATATCACTAATTTTAGGTATTGTGTAATTTGTGCTAATTGCCTATCTTTGCACTCGGTTTTCAAATAGAGTAAAAAACTATATTAAATTATTGATTATGGCAATGAATTTTAAAGAAGGTCGTTGGAACCATGAAATCAACGTTACCGATTTCGTAAAGACAAACATTACCCCTTACGAAGGCGACGCCTCTTTTTTGGCAGGTCCTACTGAACGTACAAAAGCTGTATGGAATAAGTGTTTGGAGGCTTTAGCCGAAGAACGTGCGAATAATGGAGTACGCTCGCTCGATCCTTCTACTATTTCGACTATTACGTCTTTTGCTGCAGGATATATTGATAAGGATAATGAGGTGATTGTTGGATTGCAGACTGATGAAGTACTGCGTCGCGCCATCAAGCCTTTCGGTGGTATTAAAGTTGTAGAGAAAGCGTGTCGTGAAAATGGGGTAGAAGTTGACCCTAAGGTAAAAGATATTTTTACTCATTATCGTAAAACACATAATGATGGTGTATTTGATGCATATACTGAAGAAATTCGTTCATTCCGCTCTTTGGGCTTTTTGACCGGATTGCCTGATAACTATGCACGTGGACGTATAATTGGTGACTATCGCCGTTTGGCTTTGTATGGCCTTGATCGTTTGATTGAAGCTAAACAGGATGATTTGCGTCATCTGACAGGTCCGATGACTGATGAACGTATTCGCTTGCGTGAAGAAGTCGCAGAACAGATAAAGGCTTTGAAGGAAATTAAGGTGTTGGGTCAGCAATATGGATTGGACTTGAGTCGTCCGGCTACTACTGCACAAGAAGCTGTTCAGTGGGTATACATGGCTTATCTGGCTGCTGTGAAAGAACAGGATGGTGCTGCAATGTCGCTTGGTAATGTTTCTTCATTCCTTGATATTTATATAGAATATGATATGGCTCATGGCAATCTTGATGAGTTACATGCTCAGGAATTGATTGACCAGTTTGTTATCAAGTTGCGTATGGTACGTCATTTACGTATGCAGGCATATACAGATATTTTTGCAGGTGATCCGACTTGGGTAACAGAGTCTATTGGTGGTCGTTTCAATGATGGTCGTACAAAGGTTACAAAGACATCCTTCCGTTTCTTGCAGACCTTGTATAATCTTGGTCCTTCTCCAGAACCAAACTTGACAGTTCTGTGGAGTCCACAGTTGCCTGAAGGATTTAAGGATTTCTGTGCTCGTGTTTCGATTGATACTTCTTCTATTCAGTATGAAAATGACGACTTGATGCGTGAGGTTCGTAACTCTGATGACTATGGTATTGCTTGTTGTGTATCATATCAGGATATAGGCCGTCATATCCAGTTCTTCGGTGCACGTTGTAACCTGGCAAAGGCTTTATTGCTGGCTATCAATGGTGGACGTTGTGAGAATACGGGCACGTTGATGGTGAAGGATATTCCGGTACTGACTGGCGATGTGCTGAATTTCGAAGAGGTATTGGCTAACTATAAGAAGGTTTTGAAAGAGATGGCACGTGTATATAATGAAGCGATGAATATCATTCACTACATGCATGATAAGTATTATTATGAAAAAGCGCAGATGGCATTTGTTGATACAAATCCGGCTATTAACTTGGCTTATGGTGTAGCTGGTATGTCTATTGCTGTCGATTCTCTTTCAGCTATTAAATATGCGAAGGTTACTGCTAAACGTAATGATATCGGTTTGACAGAAAGCTTCGATATTGAAGGTGAATTCCCTTGCTTCGGTAATGATGATGATCGTGTAGACCATTTGGCTGTAGACCTGATTTATTACTTCGATGAAGAATTGAAGAAATTGCCGGTTTATAAGAATGCGAAACCTACATTGTCTATCCTTACAATAACTTCGAATGTGATGTATGGTAAGAAGACAGGTGCTACTCCTGATGGACGTGCCAAAGGCGTTGCTTTTGCTCCTGGCGCTAATCCGATGCATGGACGTGACAAGAATGGTGCTGTTGCTTCGTTGAGTTCGGTTGCTAAACTGCGTTATCGTGATTCTCAAGATGGTATTAGTAATACTTTCTCTATTGTCCCAAAATCATTAGGAGTAGATATGGAGAGCCGTGTAGAGAATCTGGTGACAATGATGGATGGCTATTTTATTAAAGGTGCTCATCACTTAAATGTAAACGTATTGAATCGCGAAATGCTGGAAGATGCAATGGAGCATCCTGAAAAGTATCCGCAACTTACTATTCGTGTATCAGGTTATGCTGTAAACTTCATCAAGCTGAGCCGTGAGCATCAGTTGGAAGTAATTTCGCGTAGCTTCCACGAACGCATGTGATTTTTGTGATAATTATTTGACATATAAACATTTGTCGTTCTCCTCGCCGAGTTGGACGGCAAATGTTTTTTCTTTATACCAATAAGTAAATACTGATGATTAGAGTACATTCATACGAATCTCTTGGCACTTATGATGGGCCGGGAATACGTCTCGTGGTTTTCTTGCAGGGTTGTAATTTCCGTTGTCTGTATTGTGCAAATCCTGATACTATTGATGCTAAGGGAGAAAGTAAAGAAACTGCTCCTGAAGATATTTTGAAAATGGCTGTCAGCCAGAAGCCTTTTTTCGGGAAGAAAGGGGGAGTTACGTTTAGTGGTGGAGAGCCGACTTTCCAAGCTAAAGCTTTGATACCGCTATTTCGGATGTTGAAAGAAGCTGGAATTCATATTTGTGTGGATACCAACGGAGGTATTTGGAACGAAGATGTGAAAGAACTTTTCTCACTTGCTGATTTGGTTTTGCTCGATGTGAAGGAATTCAATAACGAACGTCATAAAACTCTTACATCGCGTAGTAACGAGCAAACACTTCGCACAGCGGCATGGCTGGAAGAAAACGGAAAACCTTTTTGGCTGCGTTACGTACTGGTGCAAGGTTATAGCTTTTTCCGTGAGGATATAGAGGCATTAGGTGAGCATTTTAAAGACTATCATATGATACAGCGTGTAGAGATTCTTCCGTATCATACTTTAGGAGTACATAAATATGAAGCAATGAAGCTGGATTATAAATTGAAAGATGTAAAACAAAATACGCCCGAACAACTGGAAGAAGTTCGAGCGCTTTTTGAAAAGTATTTCCAGACAGTCTATGTAAATTGATTTCTTGTTATTGAACAAATTCCTTATAAACTTCCATTGTCTTTTCAGAATATACGGAATACCAGCCTGATGTATTGGCTTAGCATCAGGCTGTTTTTACATAGCAAAATATGTCATTTCTTTCGTAAATCAATAGCGTAGGCCAGAATTACAATAAAGCAAAGCAATGGTACAATGAATCCGGTTGCAGTACTTATTGTATCGGCTATATAGCCCATAATGACAGGAGCTATTGCACCTCCTACGATGCTCATAATTAAATAGGACGAAGCTCGTTTGGTATGTTCCCCAACGCCACGGATTGCCAGAGCAAAGATAGTAGGAAACATGATTGATTCACATAAAAAGCAAAAGAAGAATGCTCCAGACGATATATGTCCTAATCCCATCATGACTAATATCATTGCTAAAATAGCTCCGGCAGCAACAAAGGCTAATAGTTTTTCAGCACGGATAAATCCCATAATCCAACTACCGGCCATTCGTCCTGCCATGAATAATCCCATACCTACAAAGGAAAGCCACAGAGCGGCTTCACGGGCTGATATGTTGATATGCTCTGTTACGTAATTGATAAAGAAACTATTGATACCGGTTTGGGCTGCAACATAAAAGAACAAAGCAATAAGTCCGAATGTAAAGTTGCGATGCTTCCATAGAGAGGTGGATTTATTGGTTGTGGTTGTACTTACAGGTTCTTCTGGAATGCTGATTTCTGGTAAATGAATTCTTGAAAATACAATTGCTACAAGTAATACCAATATTCCAATAATGGCATATGGGATAGCAATATTTCCACTTCCTCCATCAGCGGAGAATAGGAATAAACCTCCAACCAGCGGACCACAAATCCATCCTAATCCGTTGAAAGACTGCGCTAAATTTATTCTTCTCTCTGCCGATTCTTTTTCGCCTAATACTGTTACGTAAGGATTGGCAGCTGTTTCCAGACAAGTCAGTCCGCAACCGATAATGAATAATGACAGCAGGAAAAACTCAAAAGACATGATTCGTTCTCCCGGAATAAACATGAGTGCACCGATGCCGTAAAGTAATAATCCGGTAACTACACCTGCCCGGTAGCCGTAACGGCGGATAATTTCTCCAGCTGGCATTGCCATCAGAAAATACCCTCCATATACTACTGCTTGTATTAATGCCGAGTGAGTTTTTGAAATACTTAATGCATCTTGAAAATGTTTATTCAATACATCTAAGATGCTGTGGGCAAATCCCCACAAAAAGAACAATGTAGTAATAAGTACAAACGGCACGAGGTAGTTTACCCCGTCGGCCGTCTGCACCAGTTTTATTTTTTGTTTCATATAATTAGCTTGATAGTTCTTAACTGCGGCTTACCTCCAAACCTTTGTCAGAAAGACTCATTTCAACAAAACGAGCACGATTATTAGGCGGGTTCTGAGTCAGAATCTTGCGGATACGTACTGCCGCCTCTGGATCTTTTGCTACCATATATAGATATCCGCCACCTCCAGCACCCGGAAGTTTATATCCCAGACAGAGATCGTCTATCTGGCGGGTGATAGCCGCTACTGCATCAGGGTTGGTTCCTGCATCGAGCAATTGGTTCTGCTGCCAAGTTTTTCGTACCAGACGTCCCATCTCTTCAAAATTGTTGCGTTGGATGGCATCATATAAGTCAAGAGCATGTTGTTTCATCTGTCCAAGGAGGTTCAGATGTTCTGTTGAGTTAAGAAACATTCCACGTACGATTTCAGCTAAAATACCTTTGGCTGTACGGGTTATACCTGTATAGTATAGCAAGTGGCACTGACGATATTCATCGTGCGTGAACAAATGATCTGGTAACCAGCGTACCATAGGCTCCTGATTCCATCCTGAATGTGTCTGTAACAGTTTTACGCCTTGCAATACTCCTCCATACTGATCTTGCCAACCGCCACCGGTAGTAAGTAATTGCTCCAGTATGAGTGTACGGCTGCCTATTTCATGCTTGTCCCAGTTTAAACCGCAAAAATCATTTATCGCACCTAAAACTGTAGAGGCAAGAATGGAACTTGTACCTAATCCGGAACCGGCGGGAATTGCAGAAAGTAGTGTTACTTCAATACCTGCTCCAAATGAACGGAGTTTAGCTTCCAGTGAGGGACAAGATTCTGCTGAAAAATCAGGGTGGAAGCCGGCCAGCACCAAGGCTGCTTTAGGTATAGAGAAAGGAGAACCTACTTTGTTAAATGTATGGAGCTCATCAAAGGTTGTAATAACTTCCATTGCTCCCAAATCGATAGAACGAAGAATGATTTTATACTCTTTGCAGGGTTTGACATAAACTTGCAAAGGGGGCTGGCCGTTTAGCTCGATAGCAATATTTACAACATTTCCACCTTCCATCAAGCTGTAGGGAGGTGTATCGGTCCAACCGCCCGCCAAATCTATACGTACAGGACTTCGTCCCCATACTATTTGGTCTGGGTAGACCGAAAGACGAGGCTGTTGTTTATGATTAACTGTCGAAGTCAATCCTTCACGCATCAGGCTAAAAGCTTTTTCTTCTTCTTTTGCAACTTCGTTTGCCAATTGTCCGTTAACATCCTGGAGCTGTAAGGTGCGTGCACGAAACATTGCATCACTTATACGTGTCATTAGAGGAGCCGAGTGGGGAAGGGCTTCGGGTAGTGGTAATTGGTAACGGGCATATTCTTCAGCTGCTTCTTGTAGATTGATCTGATAGAATACACTACGTTCATAATTCTTTGCCAAAGCAATCCAACTGTTTTTGCGGAACATATCGCGCTGCTGTGTCAGTCTACGAAGATTGGCATAAGCTGAAATTTCGTCAGCTGAGACTTTTTTCGATTGCAACCAGATTGTTTTTCCGGCCTCTAAATCAGGTTCACTTGTCATCCATCGCATAACTAATCCCAAATCGTCTATCGAACTGCATATAGGAAATATGCGTGCAGACTGAAGGTCGTGATTCTGTTCAATCATATCAGGAGTTAGTCCGCGGGTGGAAAGCCACTCCTTTACAGCTATGCCTTGATATAGTGTTGAATCATTTTCCAGACTACCTTTGAATGCATCGTTAAAGCCATAAGGGCGAGCTGCATAATCGTTTTCTCCCATTGGCACTACATCGATACAAATACCTTCTGGTACATTAATATGCCATTGGTTGACAGGTACTCCTGTTATAATATTACGACAGTGAAGATTCCACTCTTTACCTATACAACTGTTTTCAATCCATACTTCAGGATTCTCGGCGGTCAGCGTATAGTCTATTATTGCATTCTGTACAAAGATTGCAGGATGTGGTTTAACCTTTTTGTGCATGATGGCTCGTTGGTCAATAACACAATTTTGTACAGCCAGGGTAGATGAAATCATTTCCCGACTTGTACCATAATGGTGAAATTCACCTCCTGGTAGTGGAAGAATTGCTACAGTCAATTCGTTTAATTCCTTATCTTTTATGCGCGGATGTCTGCCGAGGGCAGGACCGAAATCAGAGTACATGTCATAAAAGCCAATGGAACCATCTGACTTAAGTGAACGCTTTACCATCAGTTCGATAGCTCGGTCGCTTAATAGCCAGATACCTATATCCATAAGGAAGAGATAGTTTTGCATCAAAGTTCCTAGCTCTTCTACGCTTGGCTTTTGTAGCATGAAGTCCAGCTCCTCTGGATTATTGCGTGATGAAACAAATACACCATGATTTTTAGCTAATTCAGGATCTACCCATAAGCCATAGCATACGACGTCAACATCGGGGATGTCTTGAAGTGCTTCTTTTGCGCGAATATAAACGTCACCACTGGCTATAAGAGTATGTAAACTGTCAGGAGCTTTTTGCATAATTTGCTCATAAAGAGGAAGCTGAAGTGACAGCAGATTTTGTGTGAGTCGTTGTCCGCGTCCCCAGCGGAATACGGGGATAGGAGTGAGGATTTTTCCTGATGGAGCGTAGGCCGGCAATCTTCGGCTCTGTCCACCGGCGTGTAACAGAATACGTTTTTCATTACTTAACCAGTCGGTAAGTGAGGATGCATTGCCTTCATGTTCTTTACACGCTTGCAACAGCCATGCAGTACCTCCACCTGATCCTAATTTTGCTCCTACAGGATCGGATGTACAAAACCATTCGTTATGACTTGCGTGTTCTATATCGTAAAAGCATTCCACTAAATTGGGTGGAAGCGACAAAAGTTTCTTCATTTTGATTACACAGTTTGATGGTTGATACAAATACCTTTCAGGTACCATTCATACAGTCGATGTATACCTTCGTCTATCTCTATTTTATGCTGCCATCCCAGGCTATGCAATTTTGATACATCTGTCAGTTTGCGCATAGTACCATCCGGTTTAGAGGCATCCCAACACAATTCACCCTTGAAGCCAATTTCCTTTATTATTTTTTCTGCTACTTCACGGATGGATAATTCTTTGCCTGTTCCAACGTTTATATGACAATTGCGTATCTCTTTTGAACCTTCGGTATAAGTATCTTTAAAGTCTACATTCAATAATACATGTACACTGGCATCTGCCATTTCTTCACTCCATAAAAATTCGCGCAATGGCTTTCCGGTTCCCCAAAGCGTTACAGTTTGAGGAGTAATGCCGAACTTAGCCAACTTATCAAGAATTTCCTGATCCGAATAGCTTCCGTCAACACCTTCTACCGGTCGTAGGTTGATATCTTTGCGGACAGCATCCCAGTTGTTCTCATTCAAGCATTTTGCTAAATGAATTTTACGGATCATAGCCGGCAGTACATGACTGTTTTCTAAATGGAAATTATCGTTAGGACCATATAGGTTAGTTGGCATGACGGCTATATAGTTTGTACCATATTGCAAATTGAAACTTTCGCACATCTTTAGTCCCGCTATCTTAGCAATAGCGTATGGTTCATTAGTATATTCCAAAGGAGAAGTTAGAAGTACTTCTTCCTTCATAGGTTGAGGAGCTTCACGTGGGTAGATACAGGTGCTCCCCAAAAAAAGTAATTTCTTTACGCCATGACGGAAACTTTCTCCTATTACATTTTGCTGAATTTGTAAATTCTGATAGATAAAATCTGCACGATACTGCAAATTGGCCATAATGCCTCCCACATGTGCTGCTGCCAGTACTACAGCGTCGGGACATTCTTCGTCAAAAAATTTTCGTACGGCCACCGGATCGAGCAAGTCTAACTCCTTGTGTGTGCGCCCTATCAGATTGGTATATCCACGTTGTATCAGATTTTCCCAAATAGCAGAACCGACCAAACCACGGTGTCCTGCTACATATATTTTTGCTGATTTTTCTAACATGTTGAATTTGTTTTAAAGCAGGAAAGCGAGCTTAATGTTTAAGCTCGCCTTTATGAAATTCTATCTTTAGAGTTATTCTCATTTTCTTCATATACTTTAATCTTGTAAAAGATTAATAGCAGAAATTAGAAGTCAACTCTGATTCTCTTGAAAGTAAAATATTTACTCCATTTTAGCGTGTAGCTTCTTTACGAATTTCATGTCATGTTCTATCATGATACGCACCAGTTCAGCAAAAGGTGTCTTAGTAGGATTCCAGCCTAAAAGCGTTTTGGCCTTAGTCGGGTCACCTAATAATTGTTCAACTTCGCATGGGCGGAAATATTTGGGATCTACTTCTACTAAAATTCGTCCGGTAGCCCGGTCGATACCTTTTTCGTCAACACCACTACCTTGCCATTCAAGCTCGATGCCCAGGTATTGGAATGCCAGCGTACAGAATTCACGTACGGTGTGCATTTCACCAGTAGCTATGACAAAATCTTCTGGTTTATCATGCTGAAGAATAAGCCACATACATTCTACATAATCTTTGGCATAACCCCAGTCACGGCGTGCATCCAGATTTCCCAAATACAATTTGTCCTGGAAACCTTGTTTGATACGGGCGGCTGCTAATGTGATTTTACGAGTTACAAATGTTTCTCCACGACGTTCAGACTCATGGTTAAACAAGATTCCGTTTACGGCAAACATGTTGTAACTTTCACGATAATTTTTAGTAATCCAAAAACCATATTGTTTGGCAACGCCATACGGAGAACGTGGATAGAACGGAGTAGTTTCTTTCTGAGGAACCTCTTGCACTTTACCGAAGAGTTCGGAAGTAGAAGCCTGATAGATGCGGCAAGTTTTTTCCAAGCCACAGATACGTACAGCTTCCAGCAATCGCAATGTACCTATCGCGTCCGCTTCGGCAGTATATTCGGGGACATCGAATGAAACTTTTACATGGCTTTGTGCTGCCAGATTGTAGATTTCAGTGGGGTGGATGTCTCCAATAATGCGAATTAGTGAACTGGAGTCTGTCATATCTCCCCAGTGAAGATTTACTAAACGTGATTGTTTCATATCACGTACCCATTCGTCCAGATATAAATGTTCAATACGTCCCGTATTGAATGACGATGAACGGCGTAGAATACCATGTACCTCATATCCTTTTTCAATTAGGAATTCAGCCAGGTAAGAACCGTCTTGTCCGGTAATACCGGTTATTAAAGCAACTTTTCTCATAAATGAATTTTTCTCAACAGATTAAATATCATTTTTCTATAGGGCAAAGATATATTAAAAAAATAGCATAGCAAAAAAATGCCTGATTTTCTTCTTTCTACGGAAAAACTATTCATTGTTTTTTAATTCAAGTCTTTACTTGATTTCTTTATACAAAAAGTATATAGATTTAAATAGTAAATAAAAGTTACATATTAAAGATATGCTTTAAAAAGAAGATTCGCTTTCAACCATTAGATAACATTTTTCTATGGAAAAAAGCCGGCTGAAAAAAAGATTGTTGGTTGTATAGCCGAATAGATTTATTTGTACTTTTGCCTTGCATAAAATAATATATGTTATGAAACCGATCCAAAAAATCAATAAGGTGGAAGTCCGCAACCTGCAAATCGAGGACTATGCCCAGCTTGCACAGTCGTTTACCCGCGTCTATGCAGATAAAGATGTCTTCTGGACACATGAACAGATAGAAAAATTGATTACTATTTTCCCGGAAGGACAGATTGTAACTGTCGTTGATGATAAGATTGTGGGATGTGCATTATCTATCATTGTAGATTACGATATGGTAAAAGGGGATCATACCTATGCCAAAGTAACAGGAAACGAAACGTTCAATACGCATAATCCTAAGGGAAATATCTTATATGGTATCGAGGTCTTTATTCATCCTGATTACAGAGGTCTGCGACTGGCTCGCCGTATGTATGAGTACCGTAAGGAACTTTGTGAAAAGCTGAATTTAAAAGCTATTATGTTTGGCGGACGTATTCCGAACTATCATAAGTATGCTGATACGATGCGTCCGAAAGAATATATCGAAAAGGTTCGTTCACGTGAAATTTATGATCCGGTATTAACCTTCCAGCTTTCGAACGATTTCCACGTACGTCGTGTAATGCGTAATTATTTGCCAAACGATGAAGAATCCAAACATTGTGCGACCTTGTTGCAGTGGGATAATATTTATTATCAGCCACCTACAGATTCGTATGTAGACCGTAAGACAACCGTACGTGTGGGACTGGTACAGTGGCAGATGCGTTCGTATAAAACACTGGATGATGTATTCGAGCAAGTGGAATTTTTTATCGATGCTGTATCGGGTTATAAAAGTGACTTTGTATTGTTCCCCGAGTATTTCAATGCACCGTTGATGGCAAAGTTCAATGATATGGGAGAAGCGCAGTCCATTCGTGCCCTGGCTCAATATACAGAAGAAGTACGCGACCGTTTTATCAATCTTGCCATTAAGCATAATATCAATATTATTACTGGTAGTATGCCTTATGTAAAAGAAGATAACGGATTATATAATGTCGGTTTCTTGTGCCGTCGTGACGGTACTTATGAGATGTATGAAAAGGTACATGTTACTCCGGATGAAGTAAAAAGCTGGGGACTTAGTGGAGGACGTATGGTGAAGACCTTCGATACGGACTGTGCCAAGATCGGTGTACTGATTTGCTATGATGTGGAATTCCCTGAATTGTCGCGCCTTATGGCTGATCAAGGTATGCAGATTTTGTTTGTACCTTTCCTGACCGATACACAAAATGGTTATTCACGTGTACGTGTATGTGCGCAAGCTCGTGCTATAGAAAATGAATGTTTTGTGGTTATAGCCGGAAGTGTAGGCAATCTGCCTCGTGTACACAATATGGATATTCAGTATGCTCAGTCGGGGGTATTTACTCCTTGTGACTTTGCTTTCCCTACAGATGGAAAACGTGCTGAAGCGACTCCGAATACAGAAATGATTCTGGTATCAGATATTGATCTTGACTTGTTGAGTGAATTACATACGTACGGAAGTGTACGTAACCTGCGAGACCGTCGTAGTGACTTGTATGAGCTTAAAATGAAAAAATGAGATAAAAAGTGAATTTTACAGGAAGATTCCCAATTCTTTTCAGATTCGGGCGATAGTTTTGCATTAGAAAATTAAAACAAATCAATTATAAACTTAAAAACTTACGATTATGAAAAAATTGGTATTCTTCCTGGTATGTTTGTTCACGATGCAAGTTGTAGTAGCAGATAACGATAAACCTATTAATTTCGAACAGCTCCCTCAGGTAGCTCAGGCATTCGTCAAGAAACATTTTGCTAATAAGAGTATTGCTTTTTCGAAAGTCGATAAGGATCTATTTGATACGACTTACGACGTGATGTTTGTCGACGGCGACAGACTGGAGTTCGACAAGCAAGGAAATTGGAAAGAAATGAAATGCAAGCGTACTTCTGTTCCTGAAGCTGCTGTTCCGGCACAGATTGTAAAATACGTAAAGACAAATTATCCTGATGCTAAAATTATTCAAATTGAAAAAGACCGATATGAGTATGAAGTAAAATTGTCTAATTTTTGGGATTTGAAATTTGACTTGAAATATAATCTGATTGATATGGATCGTGATGATGATTAAACTGGTTATTACTACTTGATGAAGTTACAGAAAAAAATAAAAAATGCAGGCCTTAAGTTTGAGGTCTGCATTTTTTATTTGCTTGTTGTCGTAGTCCAAGACACGTACGAATGTTTCGATTAAGTTAAAGTCTTTTTAATGTGTCGGACAGTTTTTTGAAGAGCACAATTTTAAACATATATGTCAGAGTGCCTGATAGGTGAAATTGGTAACGTAGACTTCGCCTTCACCTCCAGCGTAAATACCCGGACGTACAGAGAGAAACTCTCCTAATGTGTTATGATGATATCCTTGCATATCGAAGCCCCATGGATATTTGTGCCATGTCTTTCCGTCGCTACTATACCATCCTGAGATTATATTATTAACATTTTGCAGTCGTATCCACAAACGACACTTGCCATCTTTGAATTTTATTTCTACTTTAGGCTGGTTGCGATGTACAGCTCCTCGGCGATAGCGTAATAGTTCTCCGGGGCGGAAGCCTAATCCGAAATGCATATCCTTATTATAATACATCACTAAACCAGCAGATGCTTTTTCATTGTTCAGTTCCAGACACGCTTCGATTTTGTAACTGTGATCTCCTGCTCGTGCTAAAAGGGGAGATGCATCTTGAGGACTATTGCCTTTACCTTGTAGTGTAATTTGCTCGGGAGATACATGAAACCTGGTGGAGAAGTTTTCTCCGGCTGCTTGCCATACAAAATCTTTTATATGACGTTGCTTGGGACGCTGAGGAGTAGGAAGCGGAGCTGGCTGGTTCGTCAGGTGTAGCCATTTGTCCTTACCAATCGTAACTTCACGTACTAATGTTTGACGTCCCAATGTCAGAAAACCTTTTTCATAACCATGAAAGAACAGCAGTAATTTGCCATCCGGAGTATCAACTATCGATCCATGCCCCTGACTCCACCATGTTTCCTCGGGAGATAAGGTACGAAGTAATGGATTTTTGGGAGCGTTTTCCCATGGACCTTGTATCTTTTTGGAACGTGCCTGTATTACCATATGGCCGGTAGGGGGACCGGCTGTACCACCTTCAGCAGCTAATAGATAATACCATTCTCCTATTTTCTTTACATTAAGTCCTTCGAGAGAGAAACTTTCTATATCCCATTCTTCAGGAATTTCCCAACCTTTATAGATTATTGTCGGTTTAGCAGTGATCGAAAGACCATCTTTACTTAGAGGATGCAAATCTCCTGAGCTAAGTAATAAATAGCGGTTTCCTTCGTCGTCTGTAACATGCTCGGGGTCTATGCCGCCTACTTTTAAGTCGATTGGTGTACTCCAGGGACCTTCAGGACTATCTGCCCATGTTACCATATTTGTTTTTTCTCCTTTTTCATTGCGAGTCGGGAAATAAATGTAAAAGCGATTGTTATATACACATAAATCGGGTGCCCAAATATCTCCATTATATTCTGGTAAAGCTGCAGAACATGGAGTCCAGTCGGCAAGGTTCTTGGAACTGTAAACAATGAGTCCCGGGTTATAAATGAAAGATGAATGTACCATGTAATAGGTATCGTTGACCCGTACTACAGAGGGATCGGGCATGTCGCCTTCCAGTAGTCGGGTTGTTGTGGAAGGTAATGTTGTTTTGTCTTGTTCCTTTTGTCCCTCATTCCCGGTGCAAGCCGTAAACAAAGCGGCCAGCAAGAGGGTGTAAAAACTTGTTTTCATAGTTATAAAATTTGTGTTAGTGTTTCGTTTTGCAAGTTCGTTAAAAGGGGCGAGAAATGCAAATGTTTAAACAAGGATTAATTCCGAGCCCTTGAGTCTTGGGGATATTTCTGCCTTTCTCGAGTGGAAATAATGGATTTGTCTTTTAAAATTAGGATAGTAACTTCTTAGGAAATTGATTGATTTAGGAATTTGGAGATTGATTTGAAGGAAATATATCAGGCTGGCCATAAACTTTCGGCAACAAATGAGCTGGTTGTTTATAATAAAACAAGCGGACATTTTTCAACGAAATAAAGTCGAGAAATGTCCGCCTGCTTATTTATTTCTGGATTGCAGTTCAATAGAGCTCTTCATTGTAATTGAATAACCAGTCTGCGTCCTTCAGAAGCGGATGATGTTTATCCTTTTCGGAAAGAACAACCTTGTCAGCCGGAATCCGCCAGTCAATACCAAGAGCCGGATCATTCCATGCTATGGCACCTTCACTCTGAGGAGCATAGAAATTATCACATTTATACTGGAAAATAACTTCCTCGGTCAAAACGCTGAATCCGTGTGCAAAACCACGTGGAATAAAGAACTGACGGTGATTTTCCTCGGTCAGTTCAACAGCTACATGCTGTCCGAAAGTAGGAGAGCCTTTACGGATATCTACAGCAACATCGAGAACTGCTCCCTTTACAACACGGACCAGCTTGCTCTGTGCAAAGGGAGGTTTCTGGAAATGTAGCCCGCGTAATACACCGTAGCTTGATTTACTTTCATTATCTTGCACAAAACGTACAGTACGCACCTGTGCATTGAAATCTCTTTCAGAAAAAGATTCAAAAAAATATCCTCTGTCGTCTTTAAACAAACGGGGCTCGATAATGACCACCCCGTCGATAGCTGTTTTGATAACGTTCATTTTCTTTATATAAATAAATATTTAATCGTTCAGTCCCAGTTCATCAATTACTTTTAGCAGATACTGGCCATATTGGTTTTTTAGCATAGGCTGTGCAAGCTGACGCATTTTTTCGGCAGTAATCCAGCCATGGCGTAAAGCTATGCCTTCCAGACAGGCAACTTTCAGTCCCTGACGTTTTTCTATCACTTCGATGTAAGTAGATGCTTCAGCCAGTGAATCGTGTGTGCCGGTATCAAGCCATGCAAATCCACGTCCCAGCGTTTGCACTTTTAATTCCCCATTGGCAAGGAAACGTTGGTTGACAGTTGTAATTTCAAGCTCTCCTCGTGCCGATGGTTTGATATGCTTGGCGATGTCTACAACCTTGTTCGGATAGAAATAAAGTCCGGTTACCGCATAGTTCGATTTGGGATGTTCAGGTTTTTCTTCAATGGAAAGACAGTTTCCCGCTTCATCAAATTCTGCAACTCCATAACGTTCAGGGTCGCTTACCCAGTAACCGAAGACTGTTGCTTTTGCTTCTTCTTCCGCTGTACGGACAGCCTCTTTCAGCATGGCAGTAAATCCGTTGCCGTGGAAGATGTTGTCACCAAGTACCAGACAAGCGGCATCATTACCGATAAACTTTTCGCCGATGATGAATGCCTGTGCCAGTCCATCGGGTGAAGGCTGTTCTGCATATTCAAAATGTACGCCGAAATCACTTCCGTCACCCAGCAGACGACGGAATCCCGGAAGGTCGTATGGAGTAGATATAATAAGTATTTCGCGTATTCCGGCAAGCATCAGCGTTGAAATGGGATAATATACCATAGGCTTGTCGAAGATGGGGAGCAGTTGTTTGGAAACTCCTTTTGTAATGGGGTAGAGGCGAGTACCTGAACCTCCCGCTAAAACTATACCTTTCATAATTCTTCTGTGTTTTTTCTATTTCTATGCAAAGTAAGAAGATTTTCTTATATCGGCAAAGTTTTCGGTTGTAAAGTAGTTATGTTAGGGATTTTATCTATTTTTGTGCATCCTATTTACATAAAATAATTAAGATTCAATGAATAGACGACACTATCTGGTGGCAGCAATGTGTCTGATGACGCTAGCTGCTTGCACACAGAAGACCGAATTACCCGAGAATCCGAAAGACAAGGAAGAATATCGCGACAGTCAGGGCAACAGTTGGATTTACAATGCCATGCTGATGCGTTGGGCCTTGATGCCTTCTCTTGCCAACGGACTGAGTACGACTCATTATTATTATCCGAAGTCGGGTTCATGGACCGATGCGAACGGTACTCGTGTGAACGCTCCTTCGGGAGTAAAGGTCAGCCCGTCGGGTACAAATAAGTCGAAATCGAGTGGGAATGTGTTTGGTACTACCCGCCGTTCATATAGTATTCACGGATAAACTCTGGGTAAGATGGAAAGAATCAACGTTATCCCTCGTCCTGATTACAAGGAGAAAATAGAGGCTTTAGGCTTCGATTTTCATGGAGATTACTGGCGGGAGGAAGCCTGTTACCGCTTTACGGCAAATGAGATAGAACAACTGGAAGAAGCAACACGGGAAGCCTATCGCATGTATTGTGAGGCAGCCGAATACATTATTTCTGAAAAACCGGAATTTATGGAACGCATGTTGCAGATTCCTCCTGAGATTTGTGAGCGCATCCGCGAGTCATGGAATCGGGATGAATTGAGCTTGTACGGACGTTTCGATTTCCTGCTCGACGGGAAAGGAGTACCTCGTATTCTGGAGTTTAATGCTGATACGCCTACCTCCCTGCTCGAAGCATCAGTCATCCAGTGGCAGTGGAAGGAAGAATGTTTCCCGGAGTGCGACCAGTACAATGGCATTCATGAAGGTTTGGTGCAGTCGTGGAAAGATATTTTCCCGGCGGGAAGCGATATACATTTTGCCGGAGCACTCGACGACCACGAAGATACCGGAACCTTGCAATATCTGGCAAGTACGGCTATGGAAGCAGGTTTCTCTACCCGTGTGCTCGACATGAATGCCATGAACTTGCAGAACGGTCTTTTTTACGACCCCTCCGGCGAACGTATCCGCAGATGTTTCAAACTTTATCCTTGGGAATGGATGGTAAACGAAAGTCCGGACGGATGTCTGGCTCAGGTGGAATGGCTGGAACCTATCTGGAAACTGGTGATGTCGAACAAGGCCATTCTGAGTGTCTTGTACGAATTGTTCCCCGATTCACCTTATGTGTTGCCTTGTTATTTATCACGTCCGCAGCAGGGAACATTTTGCAAGAAGCCGGTCTTCTCGCGCGAAGGACATAATGTAAGTGTGGTCGATATCCGCCAATGGGAAGAGCATGCACTTCTGAAAGAAACGGAAGGTGACTACAATACGGGAGCTTATGTCTATCAAGAGTATGTAAAGCCCACAACCTATAGCGGACGTTATCCGGTCATCGGGTCGTGGATAGTAGGAGGAGAGCCTGCCGGAATCGGTATTCGTGAGAACCGTACCGAGATAACCGACAATCTCTCCGAGTTTGTCCCGCATATTATTTCATGCCTCTAGCCTTGTAGATACGTTCCTTGGCATTGTTGATGCTTTGGAACTTTTCTTCTGCGGCCTTGCGGATGTCTTCTCCCAGCGTAGCTACGCGGTCGGGATGATGCTTCAGCGCAAGGCGGCGATAGGCGGCGCGCACCTCATCGTCGGTAGCCGTAGGTTCTACTTCCAATACCTTGTAGGCTTCTTCCAGCGAGTCGCCGGACAAGTTCAGCATCGATTCTACTTCCTTGGCCGACAGTTGCATAGACTGTGCGACCTCTTTCAGTGCGTCAATTTCGGCTGCACACACATTTCCGTCGCTGCGTGCTATCTGTGCCAGAAAACTCAGCAGTTGCAGACGCTCCTCATAGCTCATGTTGGCTGCAATCTGTGCGCCACATTCGCGTATGGTATTCTGAAAAGCGTGCGGGTTGGTTGCGTCCATCTGCTTGCGCTGTTCAAATAAGTTCAGCAGAATCTGTTCACCTTCCGTTACGGCATTCTCCCCGAAATTGGTTCGCAGAAAGCGCCGTACAAATTCCATTTCACTGTGCATGATTTTTCCGTCGGCACGGATGATATACGAAGCCATGACCAGCAGCGAGAACAGAAAGCTGTTTCGCTGTCCTTCGTATGTTGCGTTTCCGTTGTCGGTACCCATATTTTCGGGTACATATGCAGCTTTGTCGAACAGTGAGCCGATGGCATAACCCGCCAGTGCTCCCAGTGGTCCCATAGCCATGAATCCCATGATACCACCAATCCATTTTCCTAATTTCATTTATGCGATATTAATTTTTAGTTTTACGCGATAAAGGTAGTAAAAACCGCGGAATATTTTATAGGCATACAGAAAATCCTTACATTTGTGGCATGATGAAACCACAACTACTGATTGGAGCTGCCGCTTCGGGCAGTGGAAAAACTATTTTTACCATGGGACTGCTGCGGGCACTGAAGAAACGTGGCTTGCAGGCACAGCCGTTTAAATGCGGTCCCGATTATATTGATACCCAGTTTCACGCGGTTGCAGCCGGACGTCCGTCGGTGAATCTTGATACGTGGATGATGCACCACCATCATATTCAGCGTATCTATAACCGACAGTCGGAGGATGCTGATGTTTGTGTAACCGAGGGTGTCATGGGATTATTCGACGGGTACAGCCGCGACAAAGGTAGTGCGGCTGAAATAGCCCGGCTTCTGAACCTTCCAGTGGTGCTGGTGGTGAATGCACGTGCCGCGGCATATTCCGTGGCTCCCATGCTTTTCGGCTTCAGACATTTTGCGCGAGGTATGAAGATAGCAGGCGTCGTGTTCAATCAGGTTTCATCAGCTTCGCATTATGCTTTTCTGAAAGAGGCTTGTACCGATGCCGGGCTGGAGGCTTTGGGGTATCTTCCGTATTCAGAAGAACTGTATGTACCTTCTCGCCATTTGGGACTGACACTGACGGCGCGGACTTCCATGAACGAGATTGTGGAAAAAGCCTCGGTTCTGGTCGAGAAATATGTGGAGATGGATAAGCTGCTGAACTTGTGTCAGTCGGTTTTTCCCTGTCCGTATACGTTGCCTTATGTTTCTGAAACGGCTGTTGAAGAAACTTTGCGCCGGAAACTGAAGATAGCGGTTGCAAGAGATGAAGCGTTCTGCTTCATCTATTACGAAAACCTGAAGCGCTTGGCCGAGCAGGGACGGATTACATTTTTCAGCCCTCTGCGCGATAGCAAGCTCCCGGCAGCCGATTTGGTCTATCTTCCGGGAGGGTATCCCGAACTCTATGCACGCCGTTTGCACCATCGCCGGGAAATCATGCAGCAGTTGTGCGATTATGCAGCAGAGGGTGGCAAGATTTATGCCGAATGTGGCGGCATGATGTATCTGGGACGTACACTCACTACGCGAAAAGGGGCAGCATTTGATATGGCAGGTGTGTTGCCGATAGATTGTACGGTGGAGCATCCACGCCTCCAAGCAGGCTATCGTGAAACGGAATACAACGGCGTGTCGTTGCGGGGGCATGAGTTCCATTTTTCGGAGGTCGTTTCTTCCGATAACTTGGCTTCTGTTGCCCGTTTATGTGATGCATGTGGCACTGAGGTCGACACTCCTTTGTACCGATACAAAAACGTCATTGCAGGATATACCCATTGGTACTGGGGAGAAACCGACCTCATGCAGTTATGGAAATAAACGAAACCGTTTCGCTAAGTTAAATGTGGCGGATAATCCGTGCCGGAACCCCGCCGACAATTGTATTTTCGGGCACATCTTTCGTGACTACCGCACCGGCTCCTACCACAGCATTGTCGCCGATGGTCACTCCTTGCAGGATAGTTGCATTGGAGCCCACCCAAACATTTTTACCAAGCACGATAGGTGCCGGATAAGTGGTCTGCCGGTCTTCTGGAGCCAGCCCGTGGTTCAGGGTGGCAAACACCACGTTATGTCCAATCTGGCAGCCGTCGCCCAAGACGACTCCTCCGTGATCCTGAAAATGACAGCAGGCGTTGATGAATACATCTTTTCCTATCGTAATATTTTTTCCGAAATCAGTATAAAAGGGTGGAAAGACGCGGAAAGAGCTGTCTACCTCTTTCCCAAACAGGCGCGACAGCAAGGCGCGTACCTCTTCGGGAGTATGGTAAGCATTGTTCAGCTCGAAAGTAATGCGTCGAGCTTCGTTGCTCATATCATTCATAAACTGATGGATTTCGGCTGTGTTGAGTGCACGGCGTGTCTTCACATATGCTAAGAAATCAGGAAGTGTCATAACTTTTATGTATTGATTGTTTATGCTACAAAGTTACTTCGGGTTATGTAAAGATGTTGTAGATAAATTACAGAGACTATAACCTTTATTACAGATTTTGTATCGACCTGCTTCTCTCGACGGGCGTATGCAACGGGGTTTTGCAGGATACGTTATTCTTCTTTGGGCAGACCTCGAGGTAAAGAAACTGGCAGTTTCTTGAAACATGCCGACAAGTCCTCTGTTTTTTGTACAAAAAATAAAATCTTTTGTACAAATTTTGAAAAAAGATGCAGAGGTTTTTGAGGAAACTTCCTGACCTGACGGATAGTGTCTGCTGGACAAGTTTTTTGATTGTTATACTCCCTTGAACCAAACGTGCTTTTAAGGCTTGGGTAGAAGTGCTTTCTATGAGTGCTGCAGTGAATGAATTTTTATTTGCTGTCAATTAAATTTGATTGCTTTCCCTGTGATTGTTGTTTTTAGTTTTGCTGACCGGATGAACTGGCAGTGAATGTTTTCTCGTTTGCCGGACTGCAAGTTGATAATGAAATACAGGCAAGTAGTATGAAGGAAAAAGGTGATAGTCTTTTTATGGAACATTCTTTTTTTTGAATTATCGTTGTCATTTGTTTTCTGATACAGAATGTGGAATATAAATCATTGGTATATGCATCCGGATTACTGATTTATGTATCGGGCGTTTACGGTTTTGTGGGTTGTGTATTTATTGGTATCTTTGTACGGATAAAAACAGAAAATATGGGAGATGTTATCAGATTCGATTCAGTAGAGCAATATAATAAATTGTATGGTCAGGAAACTCTTCATCCATTAGTGACGGTAGTCGACTTATCTAAGGCCTCAACATTTCCGACACATGCTACAATGAATTTTGGATTGTATGCTCTTTTCTTGAAGCAAACTCGTTGTGGTGATTTACGGTATGGCAAACAGACGTACGATTATCAGGAAGGTACAGTGACAAGTTTTGCTCCGGGGCAAGTAGTTGAAGTGAATATGGAACCGGGAGTACGTCCTTTGTCGTATGGTTTGTTGTTTCATCCAGACTTGATAAAAGGGACTCCACTCGGGCAGGAGATAAAGCATTATTCTTTCTTCTCTTATGCATCGAATGAAGCATTGCATCTTTCGGATGAGGAAAAAGGTATTTTTCGCGATTGTCTGGATAAGATTCATTTGGAGCTCGTCCGTCCGGCTGATAAACACAGCAAAAAGTTGATTTCGCGTAACATTGAATTGTTGCTGGATTACTGTATGCGTTTTTATGAAAGGCAGTTTGTTACTCGGACAAAGGTGAATAGAGGAATCTTAGTTCAGTTTGAAGAACTGCTGGAACAATATTTTCAAAGTGACCGTCCGCAAGTACAAGGACTTCCTACCGTGAAATATTTTGCCGATAGTGTGCATTTATCGCCTAACTATTTTGGTGATTTGATAAAGAAAGAAACAGGTAAGACTGCCCAAGAATATATTTTGGAAAAACTGATTGACGTAGCAAAGGAAGAAATCTTGGGCACGGACAAGAGTGTCAGTGAGATTGCGTATGGATTGGGCTTTCAATATCCTCAGCATTTTACTCGTATTTTTAAGAAAACGGTAGGGTATACTCCTTCGGCATATAGGATAATTCGGTAGAAAAAGATTTTATCGATATGGTTAAGCCACGTTTATAATTTGCTGTTCGTAAGATAGAGGTAAACTATAAACGTGGCTTACGTTTTAATTCTCAGGAATAACTTCATTCAGACAGGCTATGGCATTTAGTGTACGCGGATATCCTATATAGGGCAACAGCTGCGTGGCGACAGTCAGTAATGTTTGTTTGTCATTCCCTACATTGACGTTTCCTGCGATATGTCCTTTCACTTGAGGTTCGCATCCTCCCAGAGAAATTAGAATTGCGAATGTCAGGAGTTCTCGTGTCTTAGGGTCGAATACAGGGCGAGTCTGATAATCTCCGAAACAGTTTGCTGAAAGATATTTTTGAATGTGTAACTGATTTGCAGGGGATGTTTCATACAGATGGTCTATCTGGTTGCCGAAAATATCTTTTTGTAGAGCCAGCCCTTTCTCCATTCGGGTAGCCGGAGTTACAACGGACTGAGGCGCCAATGGGAGTTTTACTCCTTTCTCCGAAAGAAAATCATTTGCCACTTCAATCAGTTCCTCCACTTTCGACATGCCGGCATAAGGTACAGCATGGCATAAAACCTCTTTTATTTCTAAGGGAGTAATGTCATTGGCAAGAGCGGCATGAAGTGTCTTTCGGTATTCCGTTGTAGAGTTTGTTGCTATGGTGGAAGCCATTGTTACCAGAATTCGGCTTCGTGTTTCCAGTTGACCGTATTTTGCTACGTCTCCAAAGGTAAAATTGCCAAATATTTCAGCCAGCTCTGGATCAGTGATTGCTAAATTATCGTGATATGTGGCATACCATGTCGACTGATTTTTGGCTGCTTCGGCAGATAACTCTCCGTTTGGTGAAGTTGCAGCTGAGTATTCTTCATCATCGACAGGCTCTAACCAGGTATTTTTATTCGTCTGGGGATTACATTCAATAGCGAGATGCGAAAACCAACTATCGGGTGCTGCTCCATGCCAGTGAATTACATTGGGAGCTATTTCTACAATATCTCCTGGAAGCAGCAAGCGTGCCGGTTTATTCTTTTCTTGATAAAATCCTTTTCCTCCTACCGCAATCAGGAGTTGTCCTCCCGTATGGCTGTGCCAGTTGTTGCGGCATCCTGGTTCGAAAGTCACATTACATATCGGAGTGTTCAGCTCTTTATTGCTCGTTAATGGGGCTAAATAAGATTTTCCGATAAAGAATTTGGCATATTGCACATTCTCTTCACCAATGGGAAATGTGCTGAGATGTTGGGGTACACGATTTTCTTTTTCCATATTCTGTGCATTTAATATAGTTATTGGGAGCATTGCTGTCAGGGCAATACATACAGTTGTAATTTTTTTGACTTTCATGGTACGAAGGGTTTAGAATAATCCTTTTTTATATACCACAAAATTACTGTGCTCCACGTTAACCGAACATAAACAGATTACAGATTCTTGTACCCGAATTACCGAAATAAAACGGATATGCCTTTATTATTCGGGATCAATCTCGTTGGGTGAAGGAAGTTGTTTCCAGCCTTCGCCAAATGTGTCGTAAGCGTCCGTTACTACAACAAAAGCCTTAGGGTCTGCTGCCTTGATAGTGTGTTTTACACCAGCTACTTCTTTATAACTTACAACGAGGAATATCATTTCTTTTTCTTTGCCTGTATAGAGTCCGCTGCTCTTTATACAAGTGGCTGTACGATCAAGGTCTTTTAGTATATACGAATGCAGTTCAGTCATTTTTTTATCGCTGATGACAAATATTAGTTTGTCGTTTTTAGAACCGTTTATCATGTATGCTATGACTCGGGAAATAATAAAAATGGTGATAAGTGAGTAGAAAGACAAGTGCCAGGAAGGTTGTATGGAGTCTTCTGCGCTGCCTATTCCGAAACCTATTACCAGAAGGCCAAAACAAACTACCGTTCCGTCGACCAGCAAGATAGCTCTTGAAAAACGTATATGACAATACTTTTGGAGCAACATACCTACAATGTCACTACCTCCCGTTGTTGCTTGATTACGGATTACAATGCCTGTGCCTATACCTATCAGCGTTGCTCCCATGATGCATGCCAGCATCAGATGATCGGACAGGTTCATGCTTCCTCCTATCAGTTGGGACGGATCAAGTGCCTGAAGGGCTTCTTCGGTAGGATAGACCATTCTTGACATCATATTCATCAGAAAGGGAGTGGTCATGGCTGCGGCAATAGTACGTGATCCCAGCTTCGCTCCAAGTAGAATAACCGACAGGATGAGTAACGGAATATCGAACATGTAACCAAATGTTCCCACTTGTATGGATGGAAATAGGTTATGCAGTACGATGCTGGCACCATAAACTCCTCCCGGAAGATATTATATGGATTGATAAAGAAAACGAATCCTGCTGCTAAAATGATGCATCCCATCAGGATATTGAGCCATGAACAGAGTGTTTTTTTCATAATTGACCTTATTTTTATGCAACAAATTTACATAAAAGCTGGAAAATAAAAATATGATTTGATGGTTTGCTTTATGTTTTTTCTGAAAAATGTTTCGTGAACTAAGTTTGAAAGTTAAAAAGATAGTTGTTGAGTGAGAGGAGGTTAGCTGATTTATTCATTTTTTTTATTGGAAAAGTTGAACAAAATGCGGAACATGAATGTTTCTCTTTACGTAAAAAATGGGGGATAAACGTTAAGCATTTTACAAAACTTTGCGTTTTTTCTACGAATATGTAACAATAATTGATGAAATAACTTTTAAAACTTTGACATAGTAAAAGCAGAAAACGAATGAAGAAAATTACTTTAATTACATGTTTGTGTAGTCTGTTGCTGATGGCTTGTAGCCAGGAAGAATGGAATACTACTGCAAGCACAGATACACCGGAAGCAGTTTTCAAATTATATGATGTAGGATATAGTGGCACTTTGTCACGTGCTTCTACACTGGAAGAAGCACGTTATGACCGACTGGAATACTGTATTGTAGATGAGAATGGCAATCGTGTGAGAGATACCAAAAGCAAATATAATCCGTCGACTTCCGAAATTTATGTAGAAGGGTTGCACGAAGGGAATTATCGCTTGCTGGTATTGGGAGTGAAAGGTAATGAGAGCTTGGATAGAGCAACAATTCACGAATTGAATCACATTGATGAAACCTGGCTCGAGTTTCCGGAAGATTTGCAGAAGCCGCTGGATGCTGAATATTTTTATTCGCAGACACCGTTTACGGTAACAGTACAGCAAGGTACAGGTGGCAAGCAGGAAGTTGCTACAATACGACAGGATGTAAAACAGCAACGTATTATAAGTAAGGTTGATTTTGAGTTTGCATACAACAATCCGTATGTACGTACGGCTGTAACTGCTAAGAGAGCTACATTTGGTTCTGCCCACTTTTATACAGTACTTTCCGGTGATGGAGCAATGGCAGGCGAGAGTGACGGTACATTACAAGACTTGCTTTTGGATAGTGTTACTTCTTATTGTTTTATGCCTTTGAAGGAAGGTTCTGTGTTGAATGGGGAAATCAGTATCCAGACACGGAATTATCGTGGTAGTGAAGTCAGTCAGGTTTATGCATTCGGTCAGAAGGAAATGGAATCGAATCATATTCATCAGATAGAAACGAAGGTCAACCATCCGGATGACAAGTCGGTTGTTATGTTCCTTACTTCATCGGCTTATGCAGAAGGCAAGCATACTAAAATCTTGCAGGATGATGAAACGAAAGAAGTATACACGAATCCTTCGCTGAGAAAGTTCAACACGGCGCAACCGCTTCAGATAAACATTACCGACGACGGGGAATTGCATATGCGTTTTTATTCGCCACGCGATTTGAAAAATGTTCTTGTCAAGGTGCATATTCCTGCTGTAAGTGATGAGTATTTTGATTTGGCTTACTTCGATACGATTCCGGGATTTGCCGATTTTTATGAAGCATTGCCTTTGGTACAACGTTCGTCTATGTGTCGTACTGAATCAGGAAGACAGATTGAAGTACATCAGATGCAAGCTTCTGAACTGGCAGGTGCCGAGTTTAAGGTTGAGTCGACTGACCCATACTGGGAGAAATTGACGAAAATAGAACACGGATGGGATATTTACTGGGGCTTGTATGGTGGCGATCCTGAACGCGAAGATGGTGGTCCGGTTGGAAACTGGATGGGTATCCGTCCTGTACATTGTCGTGAATCTGTTGCCTTGTTCCTTAATTTCACTTACATGATTGATATGCCGGAACACGAACAGATTCTGATTGAAAATGCAGATCAGCTTTATGATGATAATAAAAATCCTATACAAGTAGAACGGGTTTTACAGCAAATGAGACAAAAACGCACCTTACAGGTCGGGCTGGTTTATCCGGGTAACGGTATCATTGGTCTGGGAGGAGGAAGCACGTTTGGAGCTTACCAGCAGGCGTGGTTCGAACATTACTGGAATACTTATGCATGTAGTATTATGTTTCACGAATTGGGACACGTAATGGGTTATGGTCATAGCAGTTCGTTTACTTACGGACCATGGGCTGAGAAGTTGATGAATAATTTTTATGTACAGAATTTAAGCAAGTTCCCGATAGATTCATCCACTTACCTGAACAGTAAGAATAATCCGAACAGATATAAATAGGAGTCTGATTGTTCGAAATAGATTAATAACAACAATACGAAATAATGAGTAAGATAAGAAATCTGATAGGAGTGTGCAGCCTTATGATATTATTTCTTTGCGGCTGTAACTCGGATAATGATATACAAGGACGTTTGCCTGAAGGTACAATCGGCGTACGTCTGATCGCTTCCGGCATGGCGGAAGGAGAAACTTCGGATGCTGAATGTCGTGTAAATGAAGTAGAAGGTTTCCGTTTTGAGGAAGGTGTTCTGGAAGAGATTTTCGACCGCCTGAATCCGGATAGTGAGGGAACTTGTCACTTGCAGCCGTTGCAGATGCGTGGTACGGTTTACTTTTTGGCAAATGCTGGAGAAATAATCCGCAAGGCTGCTTTACAGGTTGGGCAGACTACTCTGGAAGAATTTTTGGACTTGCAGGCTACTGTGGACGAACTGACTGCCTTTGGAATGGTAATGACTGGACGTGTAGAACTTGACCGCGAGATGATTTCGGCAACGGTAGCCATGAAGCGATGTGTTTCCCGCATTGACCTGGATTCGTCTTTCGAAGGAGTAAAGGTAAACAACTTGAAGATAAAGAATATAGTACCCTCCGGTTATGTAAATGAAAGGCAGGAAGCTCAATCTCCTGAGGAAATCGATCCGACAGAACTGATGAAAGATTTTGGAGAGGAACCTTTCGAGAATCGCAAGGAAACCTTGTTTTATGTGTGTGAGCAGGGAGGCAGACAATACGATGTGGAGTTGATGGTTACTACAGCCGACGGTGCATGGCATCGCCTCAAGACTTCTTTCTCCGCTATCAAACGTAATACAATATATACCTTGAAGGTGTATGGCAACGGAGCTGATGCTCGTGTAGAGGTCATGACTGATGATTGGGAAAACGGAATCTCCTCAGAGTCGGGACAATTGCTGAAAGGTTTGATTGACAAGAATGCTTCTGAACTGTCGGAAGGCGTGGAAATCAATGAACGTGGAGATACTGTTTTTGTACCTTATCAGGAAAGTGATTTTCAGTTGTCTTTGCTGGCAGAAGAGGGTACACGCCTGATTGTAGATGGCATGGCTGAAGGAGTAAATGTCGTTCCACAGGTTGCAGCACGTGGTTTGCAGCAGTTGGCAAAGGTTAGTGTAAGCAGTTCCCGAAAGATGCCAGGAAGCGTACAAGAATACATATATCTGGATGTATATAAACAGAATGTTTGTACCGGACGAGTGGTACTGGTCTTTCGTCCCAATCCGATTAAGCTGACAGGCAAGATTCGTTTTGATGGAAATGCCGTATGCGATTTTAATACTTACATTGATGGAGAACTTGGAATACTTACTCTGCCCGAAGGTAAGGTCTTAAAGACAGAAATCGCAGGAACTGCTCCGTGGATGAAGGTTGAAGCAGGTGAAACGGCGGGTACTTATCGTATCATTGCTGGCTGGAAACCTAATGATCCCGATGCAGACGGACGAGTACAAGAAGCACGATTACTGATTGCAGACGCAGATGGAAGTCGTCAGGAAACTTATACGATAAAAAGACAAAATTGGGGATTGCCGGTAGTTAATATAAACGGGACCTGGTGGTGCAAATACAATTTGCGGGGAAATGTGAAAAACTTTTCCGACCAGATTTTGATAAAGAATGATCCGGTGTCTGAAGAATCCAACGTATTTGAGTATTTGAAGACTTGTTCTGATGAAGATTTACTGAAGGCAATGGGTGACCAGTATCAGGCAGGAAATCAGGATGGATTAAAGCTGACTCACGAAGGTGATACATTCTATTATGAAGGGTATCAGGGAACATCTGGAAACTTTGGAACAATGGATCCTACAGAAATGGCTCCTGACGGATATCAGATTCCTAATTATAATAATTATCGTTTCTTTACGTGGAATGAAAACTGTAATCTGGGATATAATACTTGGGGAGTATTTAATAATGGATTAGGGCAACGTATGAATTTTTCGGTAGCCGAACGTACACTGGTTGTCGATGGAGTAGAATATGGTACGATTGGACTTTATGACTTTGTCTACAACAATACTCATTGGACTATATTCGGTCTGGGACATCAGTGGGCAGATAAAAGCATTTCAAACATGATGGTCTTGCTGGCAACTTACGGCAATGTCAATAATACTTGGCTGATAGAGGGCTATCCTAAGAGTGACGGTAGAGGTAACTGGTTCAAGTATTCAAACAATAATGCTCAGAAAACTCGTACGATACGCTGTGTGAAAACTCCGGTAGAATATATATATGAATAATAAAATAATACAACTAAGAAAACAATGATGAAAATGAAAAATTTGGGATTGGTAGGTATTGCATTTGTAGGATTAGCTTTTACTGCGTGTTCAAACGATAACGAAGGGGATGGAGGTTTAGGAGAAACAACACGTCCGTTGGTAATTGCTACGCGTCAGATTAGCTATGAGGGGGCAGGACAAGAGCTTGCAGGAGAAAATTCCATTACCGATATGAAAGCGTGTGTATTCGAAAAAGGAATCATGACTAAGGTTTTTGAAAACTTACAGCCAACAGCTGATGGCTACAACCTGCAGGTGGATAGTTACGACGGTACTATCTATATGGTGGCAAATGCTGAGGGCATGTTGGATTTGAAACAGATGCAGACTGAAGGTATCAGTGAAGAAGAATGGAAAACTACTGCTTTGGGCATGAACGAAGGCAAGGCTGTCAATGTATTTACAGGAATGCTGACCTTGGACGGACAAGGTCAATCGGCACAGACTTTGACTCTGAAGCGTGGCGTTGCTCGTTTCGATTTGAATGTAAATGTGGCAGGAAGTGCATCTATTGAGAGATTGACACTTAAAAATGTAGCTCAGTCGGGATATTTGTTCTCACAGAGTGAGGGTGTGAAATCGCCGACAGATGTAACTCGTAAGGACATGGAAGTAACTTTCGATACACCGTTGACGGCTTCTACTCCGGCAGTGCTCTATGTGTATGAACAGGAAAACAATGGAATGGAAGTTAGCATCGATGCTGTAATAGACGGGCAGCACAAGGTTTTGACAAAGACTTTGGAAGGAAACCTGAAGCGTAATACCATTTATACGATTACAGTACAAAAGAATGATATTGACATTGTAGTAAAAGTGGGCATTGATGATTGGGAACCGGGAACAGATACGGAAATCGTCCCCCAGTTGTAATTGTTTTAATTATATTTTGATAGATATAGGTGATAATGATATACAATAAAAGAAACTATTTAGGTTTGTACAGCATATTGCTGTCGGCTTTTCTTATGGCTTCGTGTTCGGATGAACACGAAGCGGTACAGAAGGGCACCGAAAGTCCGGCCGTTGTTCAGGCAGACATTTCAGCTTTTAAGGTGGACGGAAGGGTTTCTTCTCTTGAAGGCGAAAATGAGATTAAGGATATTCAAGCGTGTTTATTCGAAGACGGCTTGATGACAGAAGTTTACACTGATCTGAACAAATCGTCGGACACATATTCGCTGAAACTGAAGAGTATGTCGGGTACGCTTTATATGCTCGCAAATACTGAAGGATTAATCGATTTGCAGCAGATGAAGGATAGAGGAACGACAGAACAGGAGTGGCTGAATACCACTGTAAAGGCCGAAGAAGGAGTAATGCCTCGTTTCTTTGCAGGCAAGTTGGACTTGAAGGAGCAGCCGCAGGGACAGTTTGTACTTCCTATGAGCCTGAAACATGGGACAGCTCGTTTCGACCTTTTGGTAAAGACCGGGGGAGTGTTGTCTGTAAAAAGCCTGACATTGAAAAATGTTGCACAAGAATCTTATCTGCTGCCGCAGACTGGGGTGGTTTCTCCCGAAGGTGCACCTGTCGAGGATATGCATATTGTATTTCAGCAGCCTTTGTCACGAGATTCTTCGGGCATTGCCTATGTAGGCGAACAGGCTAATCAGCAGTTAAAGGTGGCAGCCGAGATGGAAATGAACGGGAAAACCTATGTAAAGGAGGTTGATTTGCCCTCGTTCCTGAAACGTAATACCGTTTATACGATTACAGTCCGAAAAGATGCTTTGTCGGCGGATGTCAAGTTGGAAGTGACTGCATGGGAAGATGGAGGAGACGTAGCTTTACGTCCCGATTTCGACGGTACCATAACGGTCGATAAGGGAGCTTCTGTATTACCGGAAGGGGTTGTTGTGTCAGAATCGGGGAATGTGGTTTCTCTGCCGAGTAGAGCATTGGATTTTACGCTGGCATTCGATTGCGATGACGAACTGGAATTTGTGTCATCGCAGAGCCCGGACATTACGGTAGAAGCCGTATTGTCGGAAGTGGCAGGCGAAAAGAAAAATTGTTTTACCTTCCATAAGGCACTTCTCCCTCCTGGATACCCTCAGGAAGAAGCGAAAGTGTATTTCCGCCGTAAAGGGTTGAACGAAAATTATGAAGAAGACTGCGTGACACTGGTAATGGAAGAAAATCCTATCCGGCTGGAAGGATTCAGTTTCGACCGTGAAAATTATACATGCGACTTTGGACGTTACATTGATAACGAAATGGGGCGTTTTACCATTCCTGAAGGTCTGGAGCTTGTTGCTGAGTTTGGCGACGAAGACCCTTGGGTGAAGGTGGAAAAGGCTGGAGAAGATGCCAATACTTATCGCGTGGTAGGAGGATGGAAGCCAAATGACCCGAAAGCTGATGGACGTAAACAGTCTGCTCGGCTGGTGGTGCGCCGCATCTCGGACGAACAACCCATGGAAATTTATACAGTCGTTCGCCGTAATTACGGATTGCCTGTAACTTATCTCAATGGTACTTGGTGGTGTCGTTACAATGCTATAGGTAATTCCAGAAGTTTCGACGATCAGGTGTTAAGTTCCAACGATCCGGCACGTCTGGCAGGGCAAACCGTACAGGACTATCTTAAGACTTGCTCATCCGAGGAATATGTGCGTTTATGGAATGCTGCCTATGAAGGGAATAATGGGATAGCCTTGCAGGCTGTGTATCGCGACGGTAAGGTGACATTGGACGGCTGGCGTAGTAGTGAGTCGAACCATATCAATAAAGCGGAACCTGCTTCATTGGCTCCCGATGGTTATGAAATGCCGACATTTGATGATTACAAGAATATTCTTGGACTCTTTTCCATACCCATACCGACAACCTGGTCAGGATTCTATCCTGAGAACGATGCAACAAACAGACAGTATCGTAGTGAAATTATTCTTGAAAAGCGTTCTGGCATACAGCTTGACGGACACGCTTTGAACGAGCAGTGGAGCTTTTCTGTCAGAAGTATTGCAGGACACGGTGATGAACCTCTTACATTCTATGGAGTAGGTTGCCAGTGGAACAATGACGGAGTGAATGGAAACTGGTTGCTGCTTGCATGTTATAATCCGAATGTAACCGGATGGCTGTTGAGAGGAAACAATGCAATTTTGGAACACAACGGGGCGGGCGCAAACAATACTCGTAATGTGCGTTTCAAAAAATCGCCGGTAGAGTATATCTATCAATAAAATAGCCTAAGTTAATCGGGTGCAAATTTACCGGAGGTAGAGAATCGGTAAATATTGTACCCGATTTTATTGCATTACATATTCTCTTTTTTATCGGGATTTTGTATCTTTGTATGTCATTTTATCATAAAAAATGACCAAATAGATTCAATGTAAAAGAAATGTAAGAAAATGAAAAAGATGAACATTATCAGATTAATCTGCCTGTCATGCTTTATGTACATGGCAAGTGGTGCGGTTAATGCACAAAGTTTACAATCTATTCTTTCGGGTGTGGCAAATGCTGTTACAAATAAAGTAACCAACTCATCGGGTGTTTCTCTGGAAGGAACATGGAAGTACACGGGGCCCGACTGTAAGTTTGAAAGCGATAATTTTCTGGCACAGGCGGGTGGAGAAGTAGCTTCTCAAAAGGTGGAAGAAAAGATGTCGGATGTGCTTTCCAAACTGGGTTTTACCGACGGGTGTACATATGTGTTTAATGCCGACAGTACTTATACTTCTACCGTAAAAGGTCGTACAACCAGCGGTACTTATTCTTATAATGCCGATACAAAGGAGCTGACCTTAAAGACTAAGCTCGGCATTAAGTTTAATGCAACCGTTTCGCAGCAGGTATTGTCGCCTAATAAGATGAGTCTGCTTTTCAAGGCCGACAAGTTGATGTCGCTGGCACAGACTATCGGTGGTGCTTTGGGAAATTCGAATTCTACTATCAGCGCTGCTACTTCTTTGCTGAACCAATACGATGGGCTTCAGCTTGGATTTGAACTTGAAAATCAATAAACAATTGTTTTTTCTAAGTTTTATTGTTTACGGGCTTGACATTTGATATGTCAGGCTCGTATTGTTTTGTGTAACACGTCATGTGATCTACTGAGACATATCAGGTTATATTACAAAAAACGTCTGGACGTTTTTTTTATTTTTTGTACAAAAAACAAAGAAATTTGTACAAAAAATAATTGGGTTTCCAGCTCCTTCTTTCTGAATGGTCAGGAGAAACCTTTTCGGACGATTAATTTATTCTCGACAGGGGATGCCAGAATTGCTGTTAACGAAAAAAGTGTTACTTTTGAAAGGTGGTATGAGTTTGCTCTATTGGGACAGATATAAGAGTATCACATTATTTTATTTCTAATCCATTAAAAAAACACATTATGAAAAAAATTATTCTGCTGTTGTCTGTGCTGCTTTTTAATTTAGGACCTATATTGGCACAAGATAACTATGAACGCAAGATTTTTGTTTCTGCGTCGGGCGATAGCCTGAATTACCGTCTGCTGGAGCCGGAAGCAATGCAGGCCGGAAAAAAGTATCCGCTGGTATTGTTTCTGCATGGAGCAGGTGAAAGAGGCAATGATAATGAAAAACAGTTGACGCATGGTGCACAGATGTTTCTGAATCCGGTCAACCGAGAAAAATATCCTGCCTTCGTTTTGTTTCCGCAATGTCCCGAAGATAGCTATTGGGCATATGCCACTCGTCCGCTTTCTTTTATTCCGGCTCAGATGCCGGTCGGTGAGGAGATGCCATCTGCATTTCGGGCTGTAAAAGAAATGCTCGATATGTATCTGGCAAACCCGCAGGTTGATAAATCGAGAGTTTATATTATCGGATTGTCGATGGGAGCAATGGGAACTTACGATATGGTTTCCCGCTTTCCTGACATGTTTGCGGCTGCTGTTCCTATCTGTGGTACGGTAAATCCGACACGCTTGTCGACCGCTAAGAACGTGGCATTCCGTATCTTCCATGGCGACGCTGATGATGTGGTTCCCGTAGCCGGTTCCCGTGAAGCCTATAAGGCATTGAAGGCGGCAGGTGCTTCGGTGCTGTATACCGAGTTTCCGGGTTGCAACCATGGTAGTTGGAATCCTGCCTTCAACTGTCCGGATTTTATGAGCTGGCTTTTCGGTCAGCAGAAAAAATAAGACATACGATATTTGCAAAATGATTGCCGCCTGCGGTTATATCGATGATGTATATCCAGCATTCCGGCAATCATTTTTACTTGCAAAGATAAGCATCCGCTATCTTTGTGCGGTAGAGTTAATGCTTAAGATACTCCGGAGCATCGAACTTGGCCGATTTCTTGCCATGTAACTTTTTGGCGTGTCCCGGAGGAATTTCCTTCTTGTGTGGCGGTTTAGCACGATGTCTGGTTACGATACATGAGGTCGTACTCAGGCAAAGCGTTAGAATGAACAAGGTTAGTAATGACTTTGGTTTCATGGTAACAGTATTATTTTTTACAAAGATAAAATAATTTTGGAATATGCGTATGTTATCATGTATTCATTGAATGTTCAATGCGTATATCTACTATTCTTAATCAGGAAATAATGGTACAGATATACTTGCAGCCGTAGTATGAGAAGATATTGCATCGGGAAATACGATTTCCGGAGAAAGAGCATAATATCTGTAAAGAGGGCTCCATTTATCTGCATTGACGGCAGTACATGTCACCCTAATTATCGCAGATAAAATCATTTGGTTGATGCTAAGAATGCCCTTAGCATAAGAAGAACGATGTGCTTTTCTGTAAAACCAGAGCAGGAAAGTTTCAGTCTGTTGCCGCTCTGAGCTCTGTGGGCGAGATGCCTGTTCGTTTCTTTATAAAATTACTAAATGAGGAAAGTTCTTCGAACCCAAGGCTGTATGCAATTTCACTGATACTTAGCTGGCTATGCTGTAATAACCGTACTCCTTCCTGCGCGATGCGAGCATTGATAAGATCGGAGGTAGTACGTCCGGTTGTTGCTTTAACAACTCGATTCAGGTGATTGACATGAACGGAGAGGCGGTCGGCGAAGTCAGTAGCTGATTTCAGGCGTAAAATCTTTTTCGGCCATTCAATAGGAAATTGACGGTCGAGTAATGCAAGAAACAGTTCCGCAATACGTTGGGCGGCATTCTTATGGGGCACGTAAGTACTGCTGGGGGCAACTTTCATTGCTTCATGTACCATCAGATGGACGTAACAGCGCAGAATGTCAAGCTTCTGAGAATAATCAGTCTTCAATTCTTCTCGCATTTTATTAAAGATATCTGTAACACTTTTCAGTACATTGTCATTTAGAAAATAGATACGTTCTTTCGACTGATTGAAAAGTGGGGTGTCTGCCAGTGTTCCCATTTTCTCACTTGCTTCAATAAATGCTTCATTGAAAATGCAAAAACATCCTGTACCAAGAGCTTTTCCCGTAGCTTCCCATGCGTATGGAATCATCGGATTAGAAAATAATAAGGCAGGGCGGTCAACCATAATCCATTTGTCGGCATAGTAGAGTTTACCTGTTTCCAAGACCAACGCAATTTTATAAAAATCACGATAGCTGAATGACACATGTCCGATACGACATTTACTCTCTTGTATGGTGAAATAGGGCTTCTCCTTAATGTATGCTTCGGCTGCAAGATCGTTGCGCCCGATACGCTTGTAAAATTCGGTAAGATTTTCTATCATAACTGCCTGCTTTTCCTCTATTCATTTTCATTGCTTGTAAAGATAAGCTTTCGGGTAAAGATGAACAAATTATCAGGCTGATAATCTCATTTTTCCGATGCTTCAGCCTCTTCTCAGAGTTGGCATTTCTCCAACTTGCTCTTGTTTGTGACCGAAGAGGATCTGCTTACAGACTGTACCTTGTCTTTATCTTTTATGCCTTTGGGTGTATTCTATATGGCATGATACATTCTTGTTAGTTGGTGAGTTATCTGTTCTTTGCCGATTTTTAGCTTCATAATCAATCTGGGAACCGGTGAAATATGAGAATATTACGGACGGAGTGGACCATAAAAATAGGATGCTGTAGCTCCACCATCTATCAGAAAATCGGATCCGGTGATGAAAGCTCCACGTTCACTCATCAGCAGTTCGGCTACATTTGCTACTTCGTCGGCTGTACCCGGACGGCCTGCAGGGCATTTAGCAAACATGTTCTTGTAGAAATCTCCACGTGGACCATTGAACTCATCAATGGCAAGTGGGGTAACAATAATACCCGGAGAGATAGAGTTGATACGTGCTCCCCGTTCACCCCAACGGACTGATTCCGACATAACACGCTTTACATTGCATCGTTTTGCCAGTTGGTAGGCATGTAAAGTGTCGCGGATATTGGCCGGTTGTAAAATATCCAGTTTCAGCAGATCCTCTGCTGGAGTCATAGCAAGCTGTTCATCTATTTCTGTTCCAAGGGCAGGCAACCGATGTCCCGATTGGCTGGAGATGGTTACTCCTGTACCTCCTTCGGCAATCACTTTGCCTACCTCCTCCAAGAGGACTGCTGTCCCGTAAAGATCTACATGAAGAATTGTTTCGATAGATGCTTGACTGGGCGATACTCCGGCAGCATTGATAAGCATCTGGATCTCTCCATAATGTTTAGCCGAATCTATCAGTTCCAAAATAGATTCACGTGATGAGAGATCCATCTCTACGGGTACTGTTTCAAATCCCGCTTTGTTCATTGTTTCGGCGATAGTTTCTGCGTTATCCCTGCGCTTGTCTCCAATAACGATTTTCATTCCGTAGCCCATACGGCGTGCGATGGCCATGCCGATTTGCCCCGCACCGGTCAGTATCATTACATTTTTCTTCATTGTTTTATTATATTTTTTCTCTTATTAGCTAAAAGTTTACTTTACTAAGCCAGGCTATTACATTTTGTTTTGCCTGTATCTGTCTGTTTTGAGCTGTAGTTCCCTGTATGGCAAATCCTTTCTGGAAAGTTGCTCCTTTGCAGGCGTTCTTTAGTTTATTTTCTGTGTTGCCCAATCCACTACCTTCGTGGGTGCAGAAAGGGATAATGTTTTTGCCTTGCCAGTTATGCTTTTCAATAAATGTATAGACTGCCATTGGCACATCGCCCCACCAGTTGGGGTATCCAAGGAAGATAATGTCATAGTCTTCTATCTTTATATCGCCTTTGATAGCAGGACGCGATTTGGAACTTAATTCTTTTCGAGCAACATCGATGCAATCCTTATAGGCAATGGGATAGGGAGTTACAGTTTCGATGTGAAATAGTGTGCCTCCTGTCTGTTCGGCTATTATCTCGGCTATAATTTGTGTATTGCCTTTTTTTATGTAGCCCACGTTATAGTTCTCGTCAGCACGCGAAAAGAAGGCTACCAAAATTTTATTTCCGTTCATGTTTGTTCCTTTCTTTGAATGTTTTTGTGCATATAAAGTCGTCGTCAAAAGGCTCATCAGTATTGTGCAAAGGGTTATTAGTTTTATTCTCATAATACTTAAACCAATGGTGGAACAGATGAGTAAACAAAGTGCTGTTCACGTTCGGATATCCACCAGCGCCCTTCTATCTTGACATATTTGTCATAATAGCGTACAGCATGCAAGGTCAGCTTGTCCTTGCCCGCTTCCTCAGTAACAAGGGTAGCGATGGCATAACAGATACCAGTAGCATGTGTTTCATCCGTAAAGTCTATGACTTGTTGTCCATTTTGGTGAAATGAAGCCTTAGCTGCGCCGAATGCTTTGTATTTGGCAATCATGTCTTCTACGTTGTGAATATCCATACCGAGTTTATCTCCGAAATACACTTTCAACTTAATGTCTGATGTAAAAATCTCACGATAGTAATCTTGGTTATTCTTATCCGATTCAGTTGTATAGCGATCTACTAAGTCTTTCAATGCCATACGGTCTTGTAATTCTTGTTGCATCATGATTTTTATACTCATTTATTTTATTACAAAGGTAGGAGGTTGGTACGACAATGACTTTTGCAAATCAAACCATAAGTTGCTCAAATCAAACAATTTCGTTTTTCTTAATGTGATAGTTCGAGAGTATCGATATAAAAAAGGAAGGAGATATCTGTCTGTTTACATTGACTGGTTTGGTTTTATTTTTCTTCTTACCGTCTTTACAAATGCGAAGCATTAAAGGGTGTTCGCCATTAGATAAAATCTTAGATATGTAACATACGATATCAACAGTTGCATTCATCGTTTTTTTGTTTAACTCACACGGTTAAACCATAGGTAAGGACAGTTTATCTCAAAAAAAATCAGAGACTTACATTACGTAAGCCTCTGATTTCCAGAAAGAGCGGTAAGCGGGATTCGAACCCGTGACCCTTAGCTTGGGAAGCTAATGCTCTACCAACTGAGCTACTACCGCAGACGAAAGTATGACAAAAGTAGGTTATATTACGCAAATAAGCAATAATAAAACCTACTTTTTTTCATCAATAATCTATTTTGTCTAATATTCCTGCCAGATATGCGATTGTTACTCCGTAATTCGTCATCGGGATTTGCTGATTGCGTGCTTGCATTACGCGGTTTAATACATATTTCCGGTTAAACATGCAGGCTCCACAATGAATTACAAGATCGTACTTGCTCAAATCTTCCGGAAAGTCCGTTCCTGAAACGTGGTCAATCTGTAATCCAGTTCCGAACTTCTTACGAAGCATGTTCGGTATTTTTACACGTCCAATATCTTCGGCAAGTGGGGCATGAGTACATGCTTCTGCAATTAGGACATGCGAATTTTCCGTCAGACATCCGATGGCATTTGCTCCTTCGATAAAGTAGTCTATATCGCCTTTGTATTGGGCAAACAATACCGAGAAGGAGGTCAGACGACTCGCTGCCGGCTTCTTTTCGTAAACGGTCTTGAATACTTGTGAGTCCGTAATGATAAGCGATGGAGGTTGTATCAATGCTTGAAGCATCTGATCTATTTTATCTGTTGTACAACTCATTACAAGACATTTTCTGTCGAGCAATTCACGTATAGTCTGAACCTGTGGAAGAATTAATCTGCCTTTAGGAGCTTGGATGTCTTGCGGCATAACTAACATGACAGTATCGCCTTCCTTTACCAGTCTTCCCACAATTCCCTGTGACATGGTTTCGTCGGGTAACTTAGCAATCAGGCTACGGCGTATGTCATCCATTCCTTGTTTAGTACGGGTACTGACCGCAAGAGGAACTTGTCCACATTTTTTCTCTATGGAGCGAACGGTAGAAGTAACATCTGTCAGCAAGTCCACTTTATTTAATATCCATATTACCGGGATATTTTTCTCTTTCAGCAGACGATTCCATTCAAGCTCTTTTTCGATATTATCTCCGGTACATACCAGCAGGGCTACATCTGTACGCTCCATGGCACGCATAGTCTGTCGGATACGGAGTGCTCCCAATTCCCCTTCATCATCGAGTCCTGCTGTATCAATAAAGACACACGGACCTATGCCATGTATCTCCATTGCCTTATATACAGGGTCGGTTGTGGTTCCTGCCACATCGGAAACAAGAGCTGTTTCCTGATTGGTCAGCGCATTAATCAGCGATGATTTACCACTATTACGTTTGCCGAACAGTCCGATGTGCAGACGGTTGGCACGAGGTGTTTCTTGCATAAACTTCAAATCTTATAAGAGTTAGAATCTGAAATCTCGTTTTCCTTCGGAAATACGTTCCAGATTTTCCAATGCACGACGACGGATAGCTGGATTAGGAATCTGTTCCATTTGTTCACGAATCATCTTTACACCCAGTTTACGTGTTTCGGGAGAGGCATAATCTTCCAGATACTCTTGCAAGGTCATCAGTGCATTCGGAGCGCAACAGTTGGCTATCTGTCCGGTTTTTACCAGAGACATGAAGCGATCACCTGTACGTCCTTCACGGTAACATGCGGTACAGAAACTGGGAATATATCCCAAACGTAACAGCCAGGCTACGATTTCATCGAGTGTGCGGCGGTCGCTTACATCAAACTGTGCCGAATTTTCTTCAGGCGTTTCTTCGTGTACATACCCGCCTACGCTGGTACGTGACCCCCCGCTAAGCTGAGAAACTCCTAATGCCAGTACTTTCTCACGTGAGCGTTGTGATTCGCGAGTAGAAACAATCATGCCGGTATACGGTACACTGATACGGATTACGGCTACTATTTTCTGGAAAATATCGTCCGAAATAGCATTTTCAAAATCGGATGCATTGATATCATCGGCCGAACAGATACGTGGTACACTGATGGTATGCGGTCCTACACCATATGTCGCTTCCAGATGTTCGGCATGCATCAGCATACCCACGAAGTCATAACGGTAAGTATTCAGACCAAACAGAACACCAATGCCTACATCGTCGATACCTCCCTGCATGGCACGGTCCATTGCTTCCGTATGATATGCATAGTTGCTTTTCGGGCCCCGTGGATGCAGTTTCTCATAATTCTCCTTGTGATAGGTTTCCTGAAACAGAATATACGTTCCGATACCGGCATCATGCAGACGGCGGTAGTTCTCGACCGTCGTTGCTGCGATGTTTACATTTACGCGGCGGATGGCACCATTCTTGTGCTTGATGCTGTAAATAGTCTTTATCGATTCCAGAATATATTCTATCGGATTGTGCAACGGATCTTCTCCGGCCTCAATAGCCAGACGTTTGTGTCCCATATCCTGCAAAGCGATAACTTCCTGGCGGATTTCATCCTGCGTAAGTTTCTTGCGGGCTATCGATTTGTTTTTGATGTGGTACGGGCAATATACACAACTGTTTACGCAATAATTGGAAAGATAGAGAGGCGCAAACATGACGATACGGTTACCATAGAAACGTTGTTTGATTTCACGTGCCAGAGCATATATTTCTTCCAGCAGACTGTCATCCTGACATTCCAGTAATACAGCAGCTTCACGATGGGTCAGTCCCTTGCACTCGCGGGCCTTCTCAATAATAGAACGAATCAACTCACGATTATCTTTATTGGCTTGTGCATAGTCTAATGAAGCCATGATTTCATCGTGGTTGATGAACTCTTCTGCATGAGGTGAATCTATTTTATACATAATTGATTTTATATTTTAAACGATAATAAAACAATGTTTTAATGTGCACTATAATCTCCTCTTCCTTTATCGATGGTATATCCGATTGCTTCCAGCCGCTTTTCCAGCAAAAGAAGTCCTTCGGCGGCCTCGGCTCCTAAAGAAGCTTTGTTATCGTATAGAGAATATTTGCTTCGCTGTACGACAGGGGAGAGGTTAGGCATCACTACATTTGCTCCTGCCAGTATTCCCTTCTCCCTGCCTTCAGGAGCAAGAGTGGCAAGTGCCGTTGTAGAAGGTATCAATGCATGTGGATGCATCAGCCGGAAAATGGAGAGCAACAGCAAGGTCAGTTTCATGCTGCCCGACGGCATCTTGGCAAAAGGAGTATCATGGTGTGGAAGAAACGGTCCGATACCAATCATTTCAGGCTGGAGTTTCTCTATGTAAAGAATGTCTTCTACCAGCGTGTCGATAGTTTGATGCGGGCTTCCTACCATGATGCCGGTACCAGTTTGAAAGCCAATACGCTTTAAATCATCCAGGCATCTCAACCGATTGGAAAGCGACATACCTTCAGGATGCAGTTTCCGATAATGCAAATCATTATGCGTTTCGTGACGAAGCAAGTATCGGTTGGCTCCTGCCTGGAAAAAACGTTCGTATACAGACGTATTTTTTTCTCCCAGCGAAAGCGTAATAGCCACATCCGGGAACTCTTTTCGGATAGAGGTTACAACACGTATCATCATTTCGTCGTCATTGATTTCTCCACCTTGGAGAACGAATGTCCGGAATCCCAATTCATACCCATGTCTACAGCATGCAAGTATTGTGTCCTCATCCAGATGATAACGTTCTATCAGCTGATTGCTTTTGCGAATGCCGCAATAATAACAATCATTCTTACAGCAGTTGCCAACTTCAATCAGTCCTCGTATGAAAATTTTGTTTCCGAAATTAGCCAGTGAAACCTCACGGGCCAGAGCATTGATAAAGGAGAGGTGCTCTTCCTCACATTGACTTAGTAAAACACGAAATTCATCGGAAGCAAGTGTATGCTCCCGATGAAGACGTTCTATTAAACTTCTCATATAAAATGGAGAAGGAATTTATTCTTCCTTATAGTTTTCGTATTTCAGCGTACGTTTCAGCAGATCCTGATTCAACTGGCGCTTTCCAGCTACCGAATCATTGTAGGCACTTGGTCCTGTTACACAGCCACCTTCGCAAGCCATCATTTCGATGAACTGAGCATCTACTTTTCCTGTTTTTGCCCATGCGCGCATTTGTCCGATACTCTTCTTGTTAAAGTCGGAGAATTGCAGCATCTTGATACCGTCAGCCTTAGGACCGAGATATGCTTTGACTGCTCCGGCAACACCTCCTGCCTGTGCAAAGCCATGAGCTTCACAAACAGATTCATAGGCAACCTTGTACGGATTAGCCTGAGCCAGCTCAATACCAAGTCCACGGAATACAGAATGTAACTCTTCGAACGTTACTACGTAGTCTACACATTCATCGCGTTGTGCTTCCTTACGCTTGGCAATACACGGACCGATAAAGACAACTTTTGCATTGGGATATTTTTTCTTGGCGATACGTGACGCATAATACATCGGCGAACCTGTAGTTGAAACATAAGGCTTCATGGCAGGAATATGCTTGTTTACCAGTTCGATGTATGACGGGCAGCAAGATGTCGTCATGAACTTCTGTCCTTCTTCCAGCTTTTCAAGCAATTCGTGTGCTTCATTGCTGGTAGTTTCCATAGCACCTTCTGCCACTTCGATGACATCGGCAAAGCCAACTTCCTTCAGGGCACCGTATACCTGATCGATTGTAGCGTCGAACTGTCCCAATACGGAAGGAGCGGGAATTGCTACAACTTGTTCGCCTCGGCGGATTGCTTCCAGCACATCGAATACTTGAGAAATCTCGAAGATTGCACCAAACGGACATGCATTCAGACACTTTCCGCAATAGATACACTTGCTTTCGTCAATATGTTCTATGTTATTTTCATCTTTGCTGATAGCCTTTACAGGACATGCTTCTTCACATGGAACCGGGATGTATACAATTGCATGATACGGACAGCTCTTATGACAGATACCACAACTGATACAAGTATCATGGTCGATGTGTGCCTGACCGGTTTTCTTATCGAAATGAACGGCTCCTTTCGGACAGTTCATGTAACAGCTTCTTGCTACGCAGCCGCGGCACAAGTTACTTACTTCATAGTTCACCTGTACGCATGAAGAACATGCTTCATCGATGACACAAAGAATATTTTCTTTCAGTTTATTTCTTCTTTCCAGTGCCTGGCGAGCGTATTCAGAAAGCGGAGTCAGCTCGTCTGTTTCGTCGGACATATCCCAGCCCAGCAAAGGGAGTGACTTGTATTTCGTTACGGCGCGTTCTTTATGAATACAGCAGCGTCCCACCGGTTGAGAACGGCGCGGACTGAATTCTAATGGAACACGGTCAATTTTTTCAATAAGTTGGTCTTCTTTCCACAGAGCCACGAGTTTTTCCAGCAATCTGTGGCGTACGATCATTACGTTGTTTGATGCCATAACACAAAAGTTAGGTTTATTAGTTTAGTTATCCTTAAATAAATAAAAGTTTACTTTTCTTCTGCCGCCCGCAAAATGAGCGTGGTGGCTCCTAATGTGAAGATCGCTCCGTCTTCTATGCGGACACGGTCTTTAGGTCCTAAGAGTTCATTCATCAAGAATGTACCGGTGATGCTATCGTTATCGCGCAGCGTATATGTGATGCTTCCCTGCTTGTTTACCTTCACGTTCAGTATACAGTGACGGCGATCCATGCTCGGATCATTTGTTTCTACGGGAATATCTACGTCCGTTCCCTTGCAACGGCGTCCTATTACATTATCTCCTTCGTGCAGAGGAAGTACCTGTTTGTAGCCGAAGACATTTTCTATGGCTACTACATTTCCGAAATCTTGCGTACCTTCCTTTTCGTCCACCACCTCTTCACGACGTGAGCCGGCGTTTAATTTAGATTTTCCGATACGAATGCCAAACTGCTTCTTGCAATTGTCGCATACAAAAACCAGTGACTGACCTTCTTCATATTTTGTTTCATCGAATTGTATATAGTTGTCACATTTCGGACATCTGACTCTTTTCATAACGTGATTTGTTCGGTTTATTTAGAAGTGAATACCCATGCCGACGCAAATTTTGCATCACTTTTCAAAGCTTTTACTTGTTTGTAAGCATCAGTCTGCTTGTCATACTGGTTGATTGCTACACGAAATCTTCCGTTCGACTCAAGTATCTGTGCGTTATTATAACCTTTCTGCTTCAGTTGCTTTACTTCCTGCTGCGCATCATTCATAGTTGTCAGGCTGGCTACAATCACATAATAACCGGCTTGCTCCTTTTTTGTCTTCTGTGATGCATTGGCAGAAGCAGATGTCTGCTTCTTTTCCACTTCCGGTTTCTGAACCGATTTGACCGCCTCTTTTTGAACTGGCTTGTCAGAAGTTGCCACTACTTTCTCAGTCTTGACAACGACCGGCTTCAGTGTATTGATATTATTCTTTATATATTGTTTCTTTACAGTCTTTTGCTCTTTTTTCTGGGCTTTGACCTGTGGCTTTGTTTCTGGTGATGTTATGATACTTGAAGCCATCGAGTGATTTCTGATTGCATCGAACAATCCTGCCGAACCTAATGAAGCATATTCCGCATCATCCATATAGGTATTTTCTACAGGTACGGAAAACAAGAAGAACAACAGTACAGCCGCAGCAACAGCCACAATGTTCTTTGCCCATTTGCGGTAATGAGGCTGGAAACGTCGGGAACTGATTTTGACCGTACGTTGCATGACCGGTTCGAAAACAGCCGGTTGTACAGACGGTTTTTCCTGAGCCAGTTTCGGAAAGGTAAAAGCCTGAAGTCCGTACAGTGACGGTGTAAAGAAACCGTTTGCTTCCGGCTCAAATTCATACACACCGTTCATGTTATAGTACAATGTACCTACGTTGTTCAGATGTATATGTCCTTGCCGGTAAATATCTTCTTTCAGTTGTGATACTATTTTCTCTATTCTGCGAGTTGCGTCGGGGAAATCTGTATTATACGCTTGCATATACGACTGCACCAACAGACCATCGTTCATGACAAGTTGCGGATTAAATCCGATGGTACGAGCAGGCGGACAAAACTCTCCCGTATCTTCGTTGAATACAGACGAACGATAGTGGGCTATAAAGCCTCCTAATCCTGGAACGATTACACAATCGTTTTCCAGAAGTAATACTTCAATATGTTTTGCCAATTCAATCATAATGCAAATATAGGATTTTTTTCTCTTATATCGTATGTCTTTTACGCATTTTGTTCGAAAAGATGGATGTACTTTTTATAAAGTCGCAGCGAACAGCAACTTTACGTGTATTTGGCAAGATGAGATACGATGAAACTTTTTCTTATACGTATGGTGGCCGTTGTATAGATATTTTCCTGTGGATTAAGGAAAAACCAATGAATCTGTTTCTGTCTGGCTTTTTCCCCACAAGTCGAGCATCTCAGTTTCTCCCCAGTACCAGCGAACGAGGCTTGCAAAGACATTTTTGTATCGGAAGAGCGAAGTGGAAGTATTGCTGCCACGCATGGTATAAACGGGGATGGCGGAAAACGAATTTTCTTCAGGATTTATCGTTTCGGTGTAGTGAGATTCATAACCACGTAGTGTTATTCCGTGATATTCTGCCTGACGATAGCCTGCATTTGTCCGCGCTGTCATCGTAAAGTCGAAAGGAAATATATTTGCCATTTCGTAAGCTGTTCCTCCCTGACGGACGGTAAGCGAATGGGAAAGCAGTACCATTCCTCCACATTCGGCAAGCAATTTGCCACCTCCTTCGATATAATCGCGAAGTTGCCCGAACAGCCTTTTCCGACGATACAACTGTCGTGCAAATAATTCCGGATAACCTCCGGGAAGATATACGAGGTCGGCATCTGGAAGATCACTGCCATACAGCGGACTGAAATAGGAAATCTGACCGTTGCGGGCCAATGAATCTACATTTTCCTGCGATAAAAGGCAGAAAGCAGGGTCACGGGCGATGGCTATTTGCAATTCCTTTCTGCCCATAATGTGCCTGTTGTCCAGTTCCGACTCAGACGTATAGGGCAGGATATGCTGGCATGGAAAGATACGCTCGCATAAACTTAGTAGTTTATCTATATTTACATGCTTTTCGATAAGAGAAGCTATCCGGTCAATTTGTTCGTCCATGGACTGTCGGACGGACAAAACCAGTCCCGAATGTCGTGGAGGTAATTTAAAATCATCCACAACAGGCAGATAGCCCAGACATTCTACTCCGGCATCCATGCACGCCTCCTGCAACAAAGTCAGGTGAGCAGGCGAAGCAACCTGATTGAACACAACTCCCACGACCTGCACATAACGTTTGAAATGCTTGAATCCGTACAGAATGGGAGCGACAGAATATGCTGTAGCACGGGCGTTAACAATCAGAACGACCGGTATTTTCAGCAACCGGGCAATATGCGCATTGCTCCCTTGCATCCGATTATATCCGTCGAAAAGTCCTGCGGTTCCTTCCGTTACGCAGACATCCGCCTGTTCAGCATACTTATTATATATTGTTTGAATATGACCATCCGACGCCAGCCAAGTGTCCAGATTTACCGAATCGTGACCAGCCGCAAGTGCATGATACTGTGTGTCAATATAGTCGGTACCACATTTGAAAGGCTGAGCGTGCAGTCCCCTTTGCCGAAGCGCGCGCAGCAATCCCAGCGCAAAGGTTGTCTTTCCGCTGCCGGATATGGGGGATGCTATCAGTAATTGTGGTTTCATACTTGCCTCGGTGGTTAAAATCGGGGACAAAGATAGGGAGAACTCACGAAATTCCGGCATAAAACCAATAAATATGTAGCAAGTGCCCGCTGGCATCCAGTAAATTTATTTTCCAGACAGATGGTACAAATTTGTAACACAACTGCCGCTTTATATGCCGAAAGCATTTTATTTATCGTGCGATTTTCAGTACTTTTGCAGGCAATAAAATAAAAATCAATGAAAACAATCGTTATAACCGGAGGAGCCAAAGGGATAGGGCGCTGCCTGGTAGAGTATTTTGCATCGCAGGGCAATACGGTCTATTTTATCGATATGGACGCAGATGCTGTTGCGACTGTAACGGAAAAGTTATGTGCCAGGCAGATGGACGTGCATGGCTTTACAGGGGATATTGCCGACGAGCAGGTATTACAGAAGTTTGCGGAGAAAGTGATAGAAGAAACTCCGCAAGGCATACACTGTCTGATAAATAATGCTTGCCTGATGAAAGGAGGAATCCTGAGTGGATGCAGTTACGAGGATTTCCTATATGTGCAGCGTGTAGGTGTTGCCGCACCTTATCTGCTCAGCAAGCTCTTCATGCATCATTTTGCCGGTGTCGGCTCCATCGTAAACCTTTCCTCAACCCGCGCGTTTCAGTCGCAGCCGGATACCGAAGCATATACGGCTGCCAAAGGGGGCATTACCGCACTGACTCATGCGCTTGCCGTAAGTCTTTCGGGTGTAGCCCGCGTCAATGCCATTGCTCCGGGATGGATTGATACCGGTAAGTTCCACGACGAAAGTTATGTTCCCGACTACACGGAAGGGGATATCATGCAGCATCTGTCGCAACGGGTGGGAGAGCCCGAAGATATTGCCCGCGCCGTTGAGTTCCTGTGCGACGAACGCAATTCTTTCATCAACGGACAATGCATCACTATCGACGGCGGAATGAGTAAGCTGATGATTTATCACAACGACTGCGGATGGAGAAAAGAATAAAACAGTTATTAATTATTTTATAAAGATTCTTTATGTTATTACAATTATTATTTGTCCTTGTTGCGATAATTGTCGGTGCAAGAGTAGGCGGTATCGGACTGGGAATACTGGGCGGACTTGGTCTTGCCGTGCTGACTTTCGTGTTCGGGCTTCAGCCCACTGCTCCTCCGATAGATGTGATGCTTATGATTGTGGCAGTTATTGCGGCGGCAAGTTGCATGCAGGCAGCAGGGGGACTGGACCTGATGGTGAAGTGGGCAGAGAAGATTTTGCGAAAAAACCCGCATCACATTACGCTGCTTAGCCCGTTTGTGACATACTTTTTTACCTTTTTCGCTGGTACGGGACATGTAGCTTATTCCGTTCTTCCCGTCATTGCCGAGGTTGCCAAAGATACAGGTATTCGTCCGGAACGTCCGCTGGGTATCGCAGTCATCGCCTCGCAGCAGGCTATCACGGCCAGTCCGATATCGGCAGCAACGGTTGCCATGCTCAGCATGCTTGCCGGATACAATATTTCGTTGTTCGATATCCTGAAGATTTCCATTCCCTGTACGCTGATAGGAGTTCTCTTAGGAGCCTTGTACTCGATGAAAGTCGGCAAGGAACTGAAAGATGATCCTGAATATCAAAGACGACTGGCTGCCGGTGAAATTTCCGGCGACGGTTATCATACGGCAGAGGTGGCAAGCTATGGCAAGGCGTTAACTTCCGTCATTCTCTTTTTGGCTGCCACGATAGGCATCGTTTTGTTCGGATCGATCGACGGACTCCGTCCGACATTTGCAACGGCTCAGGGAGAAGTACAGATGGAGATGTCGCACATTATTGAAATATTGATGCTTTCTGCCGCATCACTCATCCTGCTTCTGACTAAAACAGACGGTATAAAGGCGGCTAAATGTTCCGTATTCAATGCAGGAATGCAGGCTGTAGTTGCCATCTTTGGTATTGCATGGATGGGAGATACCTTCATTGCCGGAAACATGGAAGTGATGAAAGAGAACATCTTCGGTCTTGTTACCGATATGCCTTGGCTGTTTGGTGTAGCCTTGTTTCTGATGTCCATTCTGTTGTTCAGTCAGGCGGCTACCGTTCGTTCCCTGTTACCGCTTGGCATAGCACTGGGCATCTCTCCTTACATGCTCATCGCACTTTTCCCGGCAGTGAACGGCTATTTTTTCCTGCCCAACTACCCCACGGTGATAGCTGCCATCAACTTTGATACTACCGGAACGACACGAATAGGCAAATACCTGCTGAACCATTCGTTTATGATGCCCGGACTGATAGCGACGATTGTATCGGTTGTGCTGGGTATTGTGTGGGTTTCAATGATGTAACGAACGTAAGGAAACCGGTATATATGCAGTAAAAAAGTAATTAAATCGCTAAATTTGCTGACACACCATTTGAGGTGAAAATAGAATATAGAGGAGAATGTTAAATATCTGCATGCCCGAAATGCTTATTTCCTGTATTCTACTTATGTTATAAGTTAATCTTCTAAATAAAATTAACGTTTCTTCGCGGGAAAAGACGAAGAGATTCTACCCAAAACCTCGGGTTGTTTAGTACAAAAGATGCAGACGTTTCTGAAAAACGTCTGCATCTTTTTAGTTACCCCCCTGTTCGTTTAATTCATACCGTTCGGAAAGCCTTGTTTTTCTCTATTCAGCTTTCTTGAATAACCTGTTTCCATTTATCCTTTTGAATAATATTCCCTGCAATAAATTACGGTATGTTTAAGATATGATATATAGAAAAACATCCTGATCGGATTATATTGTCTTTGCTATCCTGCTGATAAAGCCCAAACGCTTGAGAATCTTATATTTCATGCCAGCCAAGATGGAAGCTCGGAATTATCTCGCAAAATACGGTAAAAAAAACATTTTGTCAAATTAACACAAGGGGCAATCAAAATGATTCAGGGCTGAACTATAAAAAATATAATCCATGTTGTTATCTTACAAGAATAAATAAAATAATCAATTCAGAAACTTATACAAACACCTAATGCAGGCTGCATTTTTTCCATTCCATTGGGAAACATCGAAGATACATTCGAACCCTTCAATGACAACTCGAAAGCTTCTTTGGCTTTTCTTTTATTTTTATGTGATACAACGAATAAAGGAATGCTGGAAATAGTTAGGCCTATACCTACACCTAAAATAATATCCCACGCTTTGCCATCATTCTTCCAATTGCTGTTAGTATATGCAGTGTTACTAATTTCTCCAATCCAGCCGACAACTGTTCCACAAACACCTAATCCAAGCGTACCAAAAGCATATCTTTTGAGCTTTTTATATCTTTCCCAGTAAGCCGTTTGTTCATATTTCTGTTGGAGCTTCATTTCTTTCCTATTTATAGATGAATAAACAAGAGAGTCAGACTTGTACTCTTTTGCGCTACTGGTTAATACCGCACAATGTAGAAGCAGAAAGAATAATACATACCTCATACGTGTAATTCTTTAATTAAGATTTATACAAATATAATCATATCGGACATATACTATATACGGATGATCCCTTTTAGGATATTTTTTAGGAAAATAGAAATAGTAACTCTGCTTTTACTTCAATGTCGGAGTGAGATTTCACTTTTAATCTTTCACTGAATAATTCCCGTATCGCTGTCTTTTAGCTGAATGGATTTGTTGACCGCCCGGTATTTACGTCCTTTGTGCAGTCGCCAGGTTACAGTCAGACTGACGAGGTTGCAGATGTCCGTACTGTAAAGAGCTGTCGATTTCTGAAGATTACGGTTCAAGATATCTGTTTCGAACATCTTATACCGCTGCATCAAAGGCAATTGCCAGGCAAGGGCAAACTGGCAGGATTTGTACTGATAGGAACCTTTCAGCACAATGCTGCTTCCGTTATATCCCTTAGTTTCTCCTTCCAGAAAGCGCCATCCGTTGTCGGCATACGCCTGAAGCGAAAAGTTCCCCAAATAAGCCTAAACATTTCCCGTCAGGAAATAAGAAGTATAGCAGTGAGTATAGTCATACCCGAAATTGAAGCAGCGGAACAGTCCGCCATATAAGGCTACGGAAAGTTTCTCGGGCAGCAGCCAGTAGTTGGCATATCCTGACGTCTGCAAGACATCGATTTCTTTTTGGTTACGCTGGGTATAGATAAACTGATCGTCTGCCGTCCGTTCGTACACCGCCATGTTCGGGCGATGACATAGTTTATAAAAGCCTTCGATGTATGCTTGCAGGCGAGCATTGGAGTATGATAGTCTGAGAGTGTGATATGTTTCTCTGTTAGGCTTGAGGTCAGGACTTCCGGCAGTCCATTCCATGCTGTTGGTACGAATCATGGCATCGCTGATCATGGCTATGCGGGAAGTACGTTCGTTCGACTGGAAATTATAGCTTACTTGCAGGGCATTGGTAAAATCGTAGCTCAGTGCCGCCTTCGGACAAAACGTCCAGTAGTCGTATGTATGTTCTTGTTGACGGTAGTGCAGGTAGCTTGCGCCTACGCCTGCCGAATAACGCAATTTGCCCCAATAGCCTTTTATCTCAGAAAACAGATAGAGGCGATTGTTGTGCATCAGGGTGAGTGAAGAAACATCTCCCGTATATGCATTGTTCGTGTACTTCTGGCTGTAATTGATACCGGCGGTAAGGGTAAAAGGCTTCAGCTTGTTTTCGTAAATTGCTTCGCTCAACAGCGAATAGGTCTTACCATCTACATTGTACCGGTAAGGAGAGCCTTCATCGTAACTGGTAGAAGAATTTGTATCGATATAGGTACCTACAGCATTCAGCGTGACCGACTGTCGGGGGGTGAACTGCTGGAAATAATAAAGGTCGAGTACCGGACTTCCCGTCCGGCTGTTGTCTTGCTGGGTAGCGACGTACTCATTCGTCCCGTCCACTACATTTTTCCGGTTGAAGTCGCCCGGCACGTGATTGAAATCGCCGCTTAGCGATGCCTGAAACACATAACGTGTAGAATCAGCCAGATTGTAAGTCAGCTTCACACTATTATTAAAATACCGGCTGCGTGAAGCGATATCGTTACGCTGAATGGTATAGACCGAACCATCATTCAAGTGATAATAAGCCGTTTCCTCCATCCGGTCTCCCTCGAAATCCTTATATCCGAAGTCGTAGTTCAACGAAAATTCGCTTTTCCCCGTATTCCACTTACCATAAACCGTATAGTTTCCGTTTTGGGCATTCAGCGACTGGCTAAGGGAGGTACCGACTGTATATCCACTGCTTGCACGCCGTGTCGTGATATCGATAACGTAAGCGATTCCCTCACCGTAACGCACACCGGGATTATCGATGAAATCAATCTTGAGAATACTTTTCGGATCGAGCGACAACATTTCCGCCTGATCTACAATAATGCCATTGATGCGCAATTGTACGCTTCCTTTATTGTCGATAGCAGATATACTACGGGCATCTTCATCGATACGAATATTGGGCAGACTAAGCTTTTGCAAGACACTATACCCCGAGCTGGATGCTTCTTTCTGAGCATCGGAAGGATAGAGCAACAAGCCGTCTGTTTTATGCACAATCCGTGCAGCTTTTACTTCTACTTCTCCTAGTTCGATACTCTGATCAGTAGTCTGTGCAGATACGGTAAGCGAAAAAAATATGAACGTGATGCAGACACAGCCTTTCCGGGCAGTCCGACTGATACCATATACCAAGGAATGCTCCGCAGAGGCATTACCTTGAAACTGATTTGTTAACCATTCCATTTGTTTCTGTTTTGATGTTTCGGAAACAAATGTAGAGGGTTGAGTCAGACTACTGCCAGAACAAACACTGACATTTGCCTGACATTTCGATGTCAGTTTTCTACCTTATTGATTTCCAGTGAATAATTCCGACCTCTATCTGCCACGATTTTCAGATCTGTATGCTCTTCTACTATCGGCTTTAGCCTGCGAATAAGCGTGTAAAGCGTGTCATTGGCATCCTCTTTCTTGGGCCAGAGTGCTGTGCAGATAGCTTCTTTAGTCAATGAATGTGACGGTGCATTCCAAAATAACAGCATGAGCTGCTGTTGCATGGGAGTAAAACGAATAGGAGTGTGTGCCGTTGTATAAAACCGCCGGTCCGCTTCCGAATAAACCAGTCCCCCGAAACCGGTAACAACTTCCGGCTCTTCCTGTTTCTTTCTCAGATAGAGCCACGACAGCATCGCCCAAAGGAAAGCAGAAATCATGCAGGCTGCCGGAATACGCTGATCCGACATGCCGAACACGCTGGCGGCCGACAAGCGGGCATATCCCTTCAGTGCAAGTATTTCTCCCGCATGCTTGTCACGCACCATCAGTGTGTCGCTGCAAATAACATGCCCATCCGGTGATTGGTTCCGATAACGATTGTCTACCACATCGAAAGTAATAAATGCCGTTTCCTGCAACCGTTTATTCTTCAGATGGTGGCAAAACCGTTCGTCGGAAACCGCAATCAGTACCTGTCCGCCTGAAGTCTGACGAAGGTGTTTGTAAGTCTTTATCGTATCTTGTGTAATGATATAATCCCTATTCTCTTTAAGTGTCTGTGCCAGTGCCTGATTCAAATCGGCTGTTATTTCATTTCTGGCAGTACAATAGTTGTGATGTCCAGCCAACAAAGAAGTCAGCATGAGCGTCAGAAAGACGCCAACGGATAGTAATTTGCGGTTCATAAGATCAGAATTTGATTACTGCAAATGTAATGAATTCTGTGTTTTCTTTTTCAGAAATGTGGGCTAAAATCTTTTTCCGTCTTAACACGCCATTCTTTACTCCGGCTGTTTCCGATACTCATGAGGTGTCATTTTGGTAGCCTTCTTAAAAACACAAGTAAAATATAGAATGAGCTTTTCAGCAAAATAGATAAGAAGAGAATGCATTATCTTTGCCGGAAGACAAAAGAAAACTATGGAAAGATTAGATGTATTCAATTGCTCGAATGTTCTGATAGCCAGTTATTTTACGGATGAAAAGGAATGTGCGCACGAGAATCGTGAACATACACTGATTTATCTCTGCTCTGGCAAACTGGAAATAACAGAAGAACAAGGTCGTAAAACCATTCTTCGGCAAGGAGACTGTGCGTTTATGCGCCGCGATCATCGCATGTGGCTGCAAAAGCATATTGAAAACAAAACTCCCTATCGTTCCATTGTATTGAAGTTTTCACGACAATTCCTGCGTGAGGCTTATCAGATGTTTGATAAGAAAGAATTTCCTGATGTTCAAAGAAATAAGAAAAGCTTGTATGTATTTCCTCACGAACGTCCGGATGTCCGCAGTCTGTTCGAATCCGTCATTCCTTATTTTGAAGCAGGAGTCCAGCCATCGGATGAAATTCTGAAATTGAAGATGATGGAAGGACTGTACCTGCTACTGCATACTGACAAGAGTTTGTATGCGTCTTTATTCGATTTTGTCGATCCGTGGAAAATAGATATTCTCGACTTTCTAAATAAGAATTACATGTGCGATCTTACTCTGGAGGAAATTGCGAAATATACGGGGCGCAGCCTTGCCACATTCAAGCGTGATTTTAAAAAGATAAGTGATTTGCCTCCGCAGAAATGGCTGATTCGTCGCCGACTGGAAGCTGCCCATGCACTAATGCGGTCGGGTAAACGGAAAGTAACGGAAGTTTGTTTCGATGTCGGTTTCAAGAACCTATCCCACTTTTCGAAAGTCTACAAAGAAATGTATGGTTGCTCTCCAATAAACAGCATATAAACATCTAAAGCTGCTATTAAAGGGTTGTCACAATTGCTCACGAAATCTTTTTCGAAGTGAGCTTTAAAGCAAATGTCTTTGAGCCGATCAACAAAAGCTTTCTTTCCGATACCTGCTACCTTTACGTCAAAATGATGAACATTAAAAAATTAAAAAGATGGAAACAACTGTAGCAAACGGAAAGGTAGCTTTGGTTACCGGTTCCGCAATGGGTATCGGCCTTGCCTGTGCCGAGGCATTTGCCAAAGCTGGCTATATAACTGTACTGGCAGATATTAAAGAGCCGACAGTGCAAGCTGCCAAACTGGTGGAAGAAGGCTATCAGGCTGTAGCCTACCGGTGTGACGTTTCGGATACGCAGGCTGTAGAAAAGATGATTGCCTGGATTGTTGCGACGTATGGACGACTGGACGCTGCTCACAACAATGCGGGTATTCAGACTCCCCAGCGGCCAATGGCTGAAATCACCGATGAGGAATTCGACCGTACCGTGGCTGTCGACTTGAAAGGGGTATGGAACTGCATGCGATACGAGATTCGCCAGATGCTGGTGCAAGGTGGAGGAGCTATCGTCAATACCTCTTCTCAAGGTGGAGTGACGGGGTTCCCCGGACAGGCTGCCTACATTGCTTGCAAGCATGCGGTAATCGGGCTAACACGGACAGCTGCCATTGATTACGCCGCAAAGGGTATTCGTATCAATGCGGTATGCCCGGGAGCCATTCGTACACCGATGGCAGAAGAACTGATGCGTCGGAATCCCTCTTTGAAAACAGAACTGGTGCGCGACATTCCTGCCGGTCGACTGGGTAATCCGGAGGAAATAGCCAATGCGGTATTATGGTTGTGTAGTCCGCAAGCAAGTTTTGTCGACGGACATGCACTGCTGGTTGATGGAGCTTTCTCTATTCATTGATTAAACGAATCAGATATGGAAGAGATGAATACGCAGAAATGTTGCAGTCGTCGCGAATTTTTAAAAACAGCGACGGCTGTGGGAGCGGCACTAACCGTTTCGCCAGCTTTGGATAAAGTGCAGGCTGCTACTTCTTTGGCAACAGGAGAAAAGATGAAGGAAGCGGAAAAAGTACAAGCTGCCCGTATGACTACACATCGCATACTAGGTACGAGAGAAGCTGCCTTCGAGGTTTCAATCTTAGGATTCGGAGTTATGGGAATGACCTACAACCGGAGTTATCATCCCGATAAGCAGCAGTGCATCCGTTTGTTACGCGAAGCAATGGATCGTGGGGTGACTCTCTTCGATACTGCCATCATCTACGGACCGTTGAATAACGAAGAGCTGGCAGGGGAGGCCTTGGGGAGTTTTCATGGAAAGGTGAACGTTACGACCAAGTTCGGTCACGAAGTTATCGCCGGTAAGGCTACGGGGCGGCAAGACAGTCGTCCGGCGACCATCCGTCGTTACTGTGAAGAATCACTGAAACGTTTGCGTACCGATGTGATACCTTTATTTTACCAACATCGCTTTGATCCGAATACTCCAATAGAGGAAGTGGCAGGTACCATTCAGGATTTGATGAAAGAGGGAAAAGTCTTACACTGGGGCATGTGCGAAGTCAGTGCCGATACGATTCGGAAGGCACATGCTGTCTGCCCGCTCACCGCCATTCAGAGCGAATACCACCTGATGCATCGGGAAGTGGAGAGAAACGGCGTACTGGATGTCTGTCGTGAATTAGGTATCGGCTTTGTACCTTATAGTCCGATGAACCGCGGCTTCCTTGGAGGTGATTTGAACGAATATACTGAATTCGATCCGACCAATGATAACCGACAGACTCTTCCTCGTTTTACTCCGGAAGCAATGCGTGCCAACTATCGTATTGTAAATGTACTTCAGCGCTTCGGACGGGAACGTGGCATGACATCGGCTCAACTGGCGCTGGGATGGCTTTTGCAAAAGGCACCATGGATTGTTCCCATTCCGGGTACGACAAAACTTTCGCATTTGGAAGAGAACTTGCGCACGCTGGATTTCACGCTTGCAGCTGAAGAATGGAAAGAACTGGAAGATGCAGTAGCCGCAATTCCCGTAACGGGTGACCGATATAATGCCGAACAGCAAAAACAAGTTGGATTCTGATAGCGATAGCATGCTGATAAGAGAAGAAAATTTGTATCTTTGAGAAAAACGTTAAACAGATATGTGATATGAAAAAAATTTTATTATCTCTGGCAGCCTTTCTTATGATATGCTGTACCGTATGTGCCCAAAAGAAAGAAAAACAAACTACAAATGAACTGTCATCGAAAACGCTTGTTGCGTATTTTTCTGCGACTGGAACGACAGCCAAGGTTGCCCGCAGTATTGCAAACATTACCGGAGGAGAGTTGTTTGCCATAGAACCTAAAAGTCCGTATACTCGTGCCGATCTCGACTGGCATGATAAACAGTCGCGCAGTTCGGTCGAAATGAACGACGTCAAGTCACGTCCGGCACTGAAAGGAGTGAAGGCAAACATGGCAGATTACGATGTTGTCTTCCTCGGGTATCCTATCTGGTGGAATTGCGCACCACGGATAATCAATACATTTATCGAGCGTCATAACCTGAAAGGGAAAGTAATCGTTCCTTTTGCCACGTCCGGTAGTAGCAGTATAAGCAACAGTGTAACTGAACTGAAGAAAGCGTATCCGGACTTGGACTGGCAAACGGGTAAATTACTGAATAGAGTAAATAATAATGACTTGCAGAATTGGATTAAAAGCGTTGTCCGGTGATGAAGAATGGGGTGTGTACACAGTTTAATTTACATCCTTTGATACGGTTCAAAAAATAGATGATGTCATTTCTTTTATTGAAACACAATAGTAAAAAAGAAATAAAATATTTGTATGTATAATAAACAGACACTGTCCAAAATTTTGTGTAAATGGAAACAGGATTCAGTTGTAGGTTTCTTCTTATATCTGGATTCTGTTTTCAAAAATAAGCATAAATTGATTCATAATCAAGCCCCAGTTGTGAATCGGCTGTGTCCATTTCTTCTCAATCTCCATAAGTGAAAGATAAACGGTCTTTTTTACGGCATCATCCGAAGGGAACGAAAGCTTTGATTTTGTGTATTTTCTGATTTTCCCGTTCAGGTTCTCAATAAGATTCGTGGTATAGATTATTTTTCTGATTTCCAGCGGGAACTGGAAGAAAATAGTCAGGTCATCCCAATTGTTCCTCCATGAAAGTATAGCGTATGGATACTTTCCTCCCCATTTCTTTTCCAGGTTGTCAAGTTCTGCAGCAGCAACTTCCTTGTTGGGTGCATTGTAGATATTGTTCATATCTACTGTAAACTCTTTCTTATCCTTATAAACGACATATTTACAGGAGTTTCTGATCTGATGTACCACACTGATTTGAGTGGATGACTGGGGGAATACGGTACGGATGGTATCCGTAAATCCATTCAGATTGTCGGTACAGGTAATCAGGATATCCTGCACTCCACGGGCTTTTAAATCGGTCAGGACGCCCATCCAGAAAGAAGAACTTTCCGATTTGCCGACCCACATGCCAAGAACCTCCTTCAGGCCGTTCTGTTTCAGACCGACACAAAGATAAACGGTCTTGTTTATAATCTTGCCGTTATCTCGTACCTTGAAGACGATGCCGTCCATCCAGACAATGAGGTAAACAGGATCAAGGGGGCGGTTTTGCTACTCCTGGGCCGCCTGATTGACTTTGTTGGTAATGATGGAAATGGCAGATGTAGAGAGCTCTATTTCATAAATCTCACGCATCTCCTCCTCTATGTCAGAAACACTCATTCCTTTGGCATATAGGGAGATAACAAGCTTTTCTATAGAAAGTCCACGGCTTTCATGTTTGGGCACTGCTATCGGCTCAAACTGGCCGTTACGGTCACGTGGAATAGAAATGACAGACTCTCCATGTTCGGTCTGGATTTTCTTCGGATAACTGCCATTCCGGGAGTTGCCGGTATTGTTCCCTGTCACAGAATTCTTTTCATAGCCCAAATGGGCATCCATTTCGCCTTCAAGCATCTTCTCCAGCACCTGGGCATGCAACTGTTTCAGAAACTTGCTCACATCCGCTTCTGTCTTGAACTGGCTAAGGAACTCCTTGCTTAACACCTCATCAGGCACTACTTGATTCTTTTCTTTCATAATCTTCTTCATTTTGCAAATCTATAAAATAAAAAATACGAGACTCTAAATTGAATCCCGTATTTCCATTTACACAATATATTTTATAGTGCCAATAAACATTAATAATACAGATCTTTAGTCTTTTCTTTTAATGCATAAATATCTCTTTTGATGGTATCTGCAATCTTTGATACGGTTTCATCCATGTTAGAAAGAGCGTACAATGTCTCGGAATCTAACTTTTTGAATTGCAGGTTTATAAATTCTGTTTGTTTGCCATCCCAGTCTATTTCTCCCAAATAATATCCACTCTTATCGGGCTTATATATTGATAATGAATTACTTATTTTATTTATAATATGATTGAATTTCGGATCGTTG
>ENA-UONW01000069-UONW01000069.1-human-gut-metagenome-genome-assembly--contig:-CS52-NODE-69-length-150456-cov-28.410915_pt1 | contig 150456 bp, 116 predicted proteins | sample MGYA00242463_ERZ724010 | MGnify/ENA metagenome assembly ERZ724010
CTCTTTGTGTATGAATTAGTTGGCTAATTTTATTCTATTTACTGAATGTCCCTACAAAAGATTAGAAAATTTGTACAAATTTTCTGCCATAATTCATCGTCTTTTTGTCAAAGGAAAAGCGACTTATTCTTCTTTTTCCGCCTTCTTCAACTTAACTTCCGTAGTAGCCTGATAAGTACCTTGGCTCCAGCCGGACCCTTCCTCTATTTTTTCAAGCTTCATATCTTTCAGTAAAATAGAATCCGACTTGAAAACCTTGTTTTCGTCATTGAAATAGACTTTCTGCTCGTCCGGCACAGAACCAGTTGTAACAAACTTCTCTGCAGCAAATGCTCCTTTGCTGTCCGTGTAAATCGTATCCCCCGAACGATAATCATTATTGTACGCTCTGCGTACGATAACCTGAATATCTTCCAGCGGATTGCCTTCTTCGTCGGTTACTACCCCTTGAACCTGAAAACCAACCGTAGGTGTTCCATATTCCAACGGAATATCACCCGGGTCCTCATTACTGTTGCATGAAGCAAAGCCTAACAAGGCTAAAAATCCTGCCCAGACACGAGTACTAAAACAACTAACTTTCTTTCTCATAACTGTATGATTTTTACATTAAGGATTGACGATTCTTTTCAAATGACAGACCATTAACTCTCCTTGTCCATCACGCAAATGCATACCATTTCCACGACAATAACGGAAATACTTGCATGTAGCACACTCTCCTTTCTTCATCCATGTGCGGTCGCGATAAGGCTGATAGTTATTCTCCCAAACATCCATAAACTCATCTTTATAAATGTTTCCCTGATGGTAATCAGCACGAATGCTGGGGCAAGCGGATATAGAACCATCGATAAGGACTGATCCCACTGTTACTCCTGCCTGACAGGAAAAGAAATGATCGCGTACGTCGCCTTCATAATTACCTAAAAATCCCTCACATCCATAACTGATGCGTATACGCCCTTCCTTGCGAGTTTGCTTGATAAAATCGAGCATTCCACGAAATTCCTCGCCGGACAATTGAAGTTCGGCATCCCTGGCTGCACGTCCTACAGGAAATACCGTAAACAACCTCCACTGCTTTAAGCCAATGCCAATGAGAAACTCTTTCAATTCACTTAACCGTGCATAATTATGTTTATTGACGCACGTTACCACATCGAACACAAATCCGGGGAGAGCAGCCATCATACGAATGGCCCGAACAGCCTTGTCAAAACTTTGAGGATGCCCGCGCATCCAGTTATGCTCATCGGCAAACCCGTCCAGACTGACTGTAGCGGTATGCATTCCGGCCTTCAGCAAAGCAGTAAGACGTTCGGGAGTCATAGCCAGTCCATTGGTCACCATTCCCCACGGAAATCCTTTGTCGTGAATCGCTTTTCCACACTCTTCCAAATCTTCACGCATAAGAGGTTCCCCACCCGTTATCACGACAAAAACATGATGCGGATCGGTATGTAAAGCTATATTATCCAAAACCCGGAGAAAATCTTCTTTAGGCATATCGGCATAACCGGATATTTTCTTGCAATCGCTGCCACAGTGACGGCAATGCAAGTTACAGCGTAAAGTACATTCCCAGAATAATTGTTTCAGAGGATGCTGTTCGACCAATGCGTTAGTCATCTTACGGGCTATCTCTAACCCCAGCCTGCGACGAAGAGACAGATTTGTATTCATAGTTTTCGGATTTATCACAAAAATAGTTCTTTTTATAATAAAAAGAGCAAGACTGCAGAAAATATACTCCAAGCAATACTGTTTATAGGGAAACTCCTATTTATTATAGGAATTTACCTGCATATTTATAGGATTTTCTATTCGTCTGCCCTTATTTTATTATCTATTTTTGCAACATCAACCAAAAAGAATGAAGAATATGAAGAAGTTAATGAAAGCAATCACTATGGCAACCTTACTGGTAGCAATGACCAGTTGTGGACTTTACGATACTGCCGGACAACGTGCCCAACTGATGGAAAACCTGCACGAAGGGATGACGAAACGTGAAGTCGTAGCTATATTAGGAAATCCTGAATTCAGACGTTCCAACAATGGAATAGAACAATGGGAATTTCATAAGACACACTTCAGTGGAGCACAAACAGTTATCCTGCTCGATTTTCGGAACGACAAGGTCATTTCATTCGATTCGTATGACGGAAACTATCCCTCTCCTGCCTACCCACCTATAGCTATTTGCCCGCCTGCTCCTGCCGGAAGCAACTCCTCTCTTCCCGCCTCGACAGACGATCAGGTATGGTTTCGCGAATTATGCCAAAGAGTAAAGGAGAAACCCTTCAAGGACGGACGTCTGGATGTACTCAGAAACGCTGCTCGCCAGTCCGACTTTACGTGTGATGAAATTGTACAACTGATGAAAATATTCAATTCCGACGATGAAAGACTGGAAGCATTGGTCATTCTGGAACCGACGATCATTGACCGGCAGAATGCAGACCGCATTATCAATTCCATGACTTTCATTTCGGGAGAAGAAAAGGCACGAAACATATTAAATACCAAGCATAGCAGCAGTCGCCTATATACTGATGCCGAAATCAATACATTATACGACAGAGTTAAGAATGCTTTTCCATCGTCCGAGCAGTTGAAAACTCTGGAAACAGGATTGAACAGCCGAAACATTACCTGCAAGCAATGTGTCAAGCTACTTTCGATATGTGACTTCGACAGCGAACGAATGAAGTTCCTGCAAGTCATGGCTCCTCATATATACGACTGTCACAACCAGCAGATTATCATCGATACGATGGATTTTCCTTCGGAGAAAGATGAAGTACGACAACTGATACAACGATATTGCAAATAACTTCCAAACAAAAAAAGCATTTTCCACCCCTCTATACAGAGAACGGAAAATGCTTTTTATTTAGATTTTCAATTTAAATCAGTCTTTTGCCTGATGAACAGTGAGCTGCGGGAACGGGAACCCGATACCTTCTTTATTGAATGTATCATACACTACCTGGTTCATGTCGAAATAAACATTCCAGTAATCGGCCGACTTAGTCCATACACGAACCTTAATGTCTACACTACTTGCCGAAAGAGCCCCCAGAGCAATCATCGGAGCCGGATCTTTCAATATACGTTCGTCTGCGTCAATAATACGCTGCAACACCGCTTTTACCTTTTCAAAATCTTCTCCATATTCTACACCGAACACCCATTCAGCACGACGAGTTTCCTGCTTGCTGTAATTAGTGATGGCATTGCTGCTCAAAGCTCCATTCGGAACATAAATCACCTTATTGTCTACCGTAGTCAGAATTGTATGGAAAATCTGAATTTCGCGGACTGTTCCGTTTGCATTCGGTCCTTCAATATAATCGCCCACCTTGAAAGGTTTGAACACCAATATAATCAGTCCACCTGCAAAATTGGAAAGATTTCCCGACAAAGCCATACCGATGGCAACACCGGCAGAAGCAAGCAAAGCAGCAAAACTGGTAGTTTCTACACCCAGCCTGCTCACAATGGCAAAGGCCAGTACCAAGTTCAGCAGTATGCTAACCAGACTCTTCAAGAAAGTCTGTACACTGATTTCCAGTTTTCTCTTTTCCAGAATACGAGAAAGCAAACGTCCGACCTGCTTGATGATAAAGCGTCCTACAATGTAAATGATAATTGCCCCCAGCAGGTCCTTGCCTACCTCTATGCCCCAGTCAAGTAACTTCGACAGCAACTGTTCTACATCTATATGCTGAGAACCAGCACTAAGTAAAGTTGCATTCAGTAAAGATGATAATAACATAGTTGTTTGTTTTTAATGATAAATTATTTATTCTTCCAGTATACCTTTACCCTGTCGGATAATTTCAGGTACATCTTCACAACAATTTATGACGGTAGAAGGTTCAATGCCTCCTATTCCTCCGTCTATTACCAAATCGACTTCCTCACCAAACTTTTCGTCTATCAGTTCCGGATCGGTAACATACTCTATATCTTCGCCGGGACGTAAAGGCAGCGTGGTGGTCAGGATAGGAGCATCGAGCAAATGACATATTTCACGGATTATATTATTATCCGGCACACGGATTCCTACCTCCTTACGGTTTCGGAATATTTTAGGCAACCGGCTGTCGGCATTCAGTACAAACGTAAACGGTCCGGGCAAGTTACGCTTCATCAACTTAAAGGTAGCATTGCTTACACGGGCATATTCGCTGATGTTGCTCAAATCATAACAAATAATGGAAAGGTTGTTTTTACGCGGATCGATGTTTTTCAACTTACAAATCCGCTCGATAGGACGCTCTTTTAATGCGTGACACCCCATAGCATACATGGTATCGGTGGGATAAATGATTATTCCACCGTCATTCAAAATGTCCACAATGTGCTGCAGCACTTCGGGATCATTATTTTTGGAGTATAATTTCTGTATCATAATCACAAATATAATGTTTTTTAGAACACAATGACATTTTTTAGCCACTATTATTCATCACAAGATTTTTTGTCGAAAGCCGACAATCACACCACCCAATCAGACCAACAACTGCACAATAAAAAAAACCGCATCACCACTCTATAATAGAGAGTTTGATACGGTTCCTTTATATTTTACGCTATAAAAAATTCGTAACGCTTACCAGACCATCAACGGTCAGCTTTCAAGCGGTCGGCCATAGCCTTGGCCAGTTCCTTAGCCTGACGGTAAGTATCTTCTTTCATGCTCTGCTTCATTTCCACCGGATTGCCGACAACCTCGAATTTCAGCTTTTCGGTATATTCACCCAACTTCTTGACAGCAGCACTTGCCCATGTAAACGAGCCGAAATATCCCATCACACGGTTCTTCATTTCGCGGGCAGCTACCTTGCTCAGCAATGCCTCCATTTCAGGATACAAGTGCATGTTGTAAGTAGTACATCCCACAATCAGCCCCTTGTACTTAAAGATATCCGACAGAATAAATGAATGATGAGTCTTCGAAACATTGTGCATTACAATATTCTTGATTCCCTGAGCGCTCAACTCCTCAGCGATGGTTTCGGCCAGCTCCTCTGTATTGCCGTACATCGTACCATAAGCAATAACAACGCCTTCTTCACCTTCGTAACGGCTCATCTTGTCGTACATATCGATAACCTGAGGAATCTTTTCCTCCCATACCGGTCCGTGAGTAGGACAAATCATCTTGATAGGCAGTCCACCGCATTTCTGCAATGCCTTCTGTACAGGGTTTCCAAATTTACCTACAATATTAGAATAGTAACGACGCATCTCGTTCCAGTAAATATCAGTATTGATATTCTTGTCGATGCAACCGCCATTCAATGCACCAAAGCATCCGAAAGCATCACCCGAGAACAAGATACCTTCTGTTTCATCGAAAGTAACCATTGTTTCAGGCCAGTGTACCATCGGTACCAGATAGAAACGTAAGTTGTGGTGTCCCAGCTTCAGGAAATCGCCGTCACCTACTACGTAACGGTCACCTCCCACACCATAATAACCTTCCACCATATCGAAAGTCTTCTTGTTTCCTACCAATACGATGTCAGGATAATATTGTTTAATCAATGCGATAGAACCAGAATGGTCAGGTTCCATATGATTAATAATCAAATAATTGATTTTACGGTCACCGATAACGGCACGAATTTTCTTTAAATACACCTCGAAAAAGGCTACATCAACCGTATCTACCAATGCCACCATTTCATCGTCGGCAATCAAGTATGAGTTATAAGACACTCCATAAGGTAACGGCCAAAGGTTTTCGAACAACGCTTTCGAACGATCGTTCACACCTACATAATGTACTTTTCCTTTAATTTCCATTTTTGTTATCCGAATTAGTTATACTATATATTTCACTACAATGTTTTCCTTGCCATGCATCACGCTCTTCCATCCGGCGTTTCAGCCGAGCCGTAAACTCATGATTCTTCAAGCCCCAGTCGGGCGCAATCAGCAATTCCTTAGGCGACTGCGACACAAACCGTTCCAGAACCAAGTCCGCACGAAGATATTCTATATAGTCAATGACCAGATCAATGTACTCATCGACCGCATATAAATGAAAATCTTCGGGATGCAATGCAAATTCGTGTGCCATACGCGTACCTTTTATCAGTTGCAACTGATGCATTTTCAATGTTGTCAGCGGCAGTTCCGACAAAGCTTCAGCCTGATGAATCAGTTTTGCGGAGTCTTCGCCGGGAAGTCCCAGTATCACATGACCTCCTGTCAAGATACCTCTTCCGGCAGTACGACGAACAGCATCCTGGGTGCAGGCAAATGTATGCCCTCTGTTTATTCTTGCCAGTGTTTCATCATCAGTACTCTCTATACCATATTCTACCAATAAAAATGTCTGCCGGTTCAATTCCTCCAAATAGTCCAGCAATGAATCGGGCATACAGTCCGGACGAGTACCGATAACCAATCCTACAACATCTTCTACCGCTAATGCTTCTTCGTACATCCGCTTCAACTGTTCCAGTTCTCCGTATGTATTGGTATACGCCTGAAAATAGGCGAGATACTTCATTTGAGGATATTTGCGGGCAAAGAACTGCTTTCCTTCCTCCAACTGGACGCTGACCGTTTTCTCCGTACGACAATATTCAGGATTGAACGTCTGGTTATTACAATACGTACATCCGCCGTAACCTTTTGAGCCGTCGCGGTTGGGACAGGTAAAACCTGCATTGACCGACAGTTTCTGTACCTTGAACGGAAACTTTTGAGCCAAGAAGCCGGCGAAGTCATTATATCGTAACTGTTTATCCATTTGCCTATTATTTGCGAATGCAAAGATAACGGTTTCCAGCGAACTAACAAAAAATGTCCCTCGGCACATACTAAAAATTAGTTACCGAGGGACATTCTATCAGGCAATTTCATCAATCTGCCTGATACAAATCTTCCAAAAATACATCCAGGTATGCACCTCTCATGTTAGTTTTATAAAACCGTCCTTCTTTGTCCAGAATCAGACACATCGGAAATGCTTACAATGGCAAAGTCTTTATACTTTTCATGTATCTTGCGCAAATGCGGTACCTCTCCACGGCAAGAACCGCAGTATTTCTGCCCTACTGCCAGTCCTAACGAAAAGATATTCGCAACGAGATATTCAGAATAAGCAGTAACTAAAGCCCGAACTTATCTCAACACGAACGTGTCATATTCTCATCACGTATGTGCTGACACCTCAACACGAACGCGACGATCTCTTGACACGTTCGTAGCAGGTTGAATACAGCTCGTCACTTTTGCATAAAACACAGGAAGGGCATCTTCACCTTACAACTTTATTTGCTGCACATCGGCTGAAATTTACAGGTTCTCATTATTTTTGCACCCGAAATAACAGCAGAAACTCATGGCAGGAATTTATCTTCATATCCCTTTTTGTAAACGTCGCTGTATTTACTGCGACTTCTACTCAACGACACAAAACGAAAAGAAAGCCGCTTATATCAATGCGCTCTGCCGGGAACTGGACCAGAGAAAGAGCTATCTGGAAGGTGAAAAAATAGAAACAATCTATCTGGGAGGCGGAACTCCGTCGCAACTTGAAGCCAAAGACTTTGAACAGATTTTCCAGGCACTCTACCGTTTGTACGAAATTTCCCCGGAAGCAGAGATTACCATCGAAGCCAATCCCGATGACCTGACAGACGAATACGTCGGCATGCTGCGCACCTTCCCATTCAACCGCCTGAGCATGGGTATCCAGACATTTCAGGAAGATATTCTGCGCCTGCTTCACAGACGGCACACGGCACAGCAAGCTGTGGAGGCTTTCAATCGCTGCCGGAAAGCCGGATTCACCAACATCAGCATCGACCTGATGTATGGACTGCCGGGAGAAACACTGCAAACCTGGGAAACTGACCTGCATCAAGCTGTCAGCATGAAACCGGAACATATATCTGCCTATCACCTGATTTATGAAGAAGGTACCGTGCTCTGGAAACTACGCGAGCAACACCGGGTAGAAGAAGCAGATGAAGACTTGAGTGTTTCGCTCTTCACTCAACTCATCCACAAGCTGAAAGACAACGGATACCAGCACTACGAAATTTCCAACTTCTGCCTGCCGGGAATGCATTCCCGGCATAATTCGAGTTACTGGACTGGAAAGAAATACCTGGGATGCGGACCTTCGGCACATTCGTACAACGGTATCTCCCGACAATGGAACGTTGCTTCGCTGGACAGATACATCGAACAGGTAAATAACGGGCAAACTTACTTTGAGGTAGAAGACCTCGATCTGTATACCCGCTACAACGATTTTGTCATTACAACCATCCGTACTATGTGGGGAATGCAGCTCGACGCACTGAAAGAGCAGTTCGGTGAGAAACTGTACAACTATTGCCTCCGCATGGCTCAACCTCATTTATCACAAGGGACATTGGAGCTTAGCAACAATGTGTTGAAGCTTACGGAAAAAGGTGTGTTTATATCCGACGGTATCATGAGCGATATGCTATGGGTAGATTAGTCAACTCCATAGCTCATTGCCGACTGCGAATTGCCGATTATATTATTTTCAATAAGTCCTTAATGCCAAAGAACAGAAATACCACAATGTAGCAAGCGGACAGAATGAGTGTCGTAAGATGACAGATACGAATACAATATTATGCCACCATGACTTTCTTACTGTTTTTTCCATATTCCAACTAAGGTTAAAAGTTTTATATTTTTAAAGTTATAACATAATATGCAAACAGTTATGCTTGCATGGACTTAATAACATAATTTAACGCGGTTCGTTTCTATTCAATAAAGCGCTCTTTTATGCATCAATAAAAAGGCAGATTTCTGTGCTACTTATATACAAATTCCACCCGATTCTTCACGAACAGGGTGGAACAAAAAATATGAATATGTTTGTGAGAATTATTAGTAGCTTACACCTCCTCCCAATGCATGATAAAGACTGATAACACTTTGTATTTCCGAATTTATATCGGCAACGATTGTCAGACGAGAAGACAGAAGCGACTGTTGTGCCGTCAGCACTTCCAAGTAATTGGTCGTACCATGTTCCATCAGCAAACGGGTATCGTGAACGGCAACCGACAGATGTTCAACCTGCTGTTCATCAAGCACAACCTTCTGCCGGGCGTTCTGCCATTGATTCAAGGCATTATTTACTTCTCCACCCGCATCGAGAAGCGTTTGCTGGAATTGCAGCAAAGCTTCTTCCCGCTGTGCCTTCGATATTTTCAGATTAGCAATGTTTTTACCTCGGTTGAAGATAGGTTGTACAAGCGAACCGATAGCCTGAAGCAACCAGTTACCGGGATTGGAAACAACAGCTCCGGCACTGTTTGTCCAACCGGCTGATCCGCTCAAGGTGATACTTGGATAGAAATTCGACTTTGCCTGATTGACTCCGTAAAAAGCCTGTTTCAACTCGGCTTCTGCCTGCATGACATCGGGACGGCGTGACAGCAACTCCAGCGGTATGCCCACCGAAAGTTTCTGCGGGAAACGCTGACAATCGAGTGAGCTACGTTCTATATGCTGAGAAGACCATGCCAGCAGCGAACAAAGTGTATTCTCCATTTCCACCATCTGCTGCTTCAAGTCGAGCAAGGAGGCCTCTGCTCCCAAACGAGAAGCTTCTGCCTGACTGACTGCCGCACGGTCTGCCTGACCGGATTTCATCAGTACGCGCAAGCTATGAATATATTCTTTCCAGTTCGTAATGGTTTCGGATGTAATGGCAATCTGCTCATCCAGCATCAACAACGTATAATAGCTTTCGGCTACCGTGGCAATCAGTTGAGTCTGTACCGCCTGCCGGTAAGCAACACTCTGCTCCAGTGCTGCCTGTTCACTGCGCTTGGCATTGGTCAGTTTGCCAAACAAATCGATTTCCCAGCTTGCCGACCCTCCAAGAGTATACGTCTTACTGGTTTGTCCGCCCTTCACCTTACTCAAAGAGCCTTCCGGATCAAGCTGTACGGAAGGCAAATAAGCCAACCGTGCCGATGTCAGCGAAGCCTGCGCCTCCTCTACTTTCAACCTCGCCACATTCAAGTCCGTATTGGCCTCCAGTGACCGGGTTATCAGCTTTTGCAACAATGTATCGGTAAACAACTCATGCCATTCCAAATCTGCCAGCGAAGATGTGGTGTCTATCTCCGCAGACATTTCTCCGAAAAGCGAATCCGTCTTCACCTCCGGACGCCGGTACTTATTGTAAATACCGCAACTGCTCAACAGCAGTAGTGCAATGGCGAAAGTCAATATATAATTGGTTCTTTTCTGCATATCACTTTATATTAATAGCTACATTAAAAACATTAGTTCCGAGCGACGACTTCTTCACCGTCCTCTTCCCGATTGTGCCGGGGCATTACCCGCTCCTCGACAACCTGGAAAATCATGAACAGTACCGGAACGATGAAAAGCAACGCCAATGTTCCGACCAACATACCTCCTACGGTACCCACTCCCAATGAACGGTTTCCGTTGGCTCCGGCTCCCGAGGCCACGATAAGCGGGAACAAACCGATAATCATGGTCAAGGCAGTCATCAGAATAGGACGCAAGCGAACGCCCGCTGCCGAGATAGCTGCCTGAGCGATAGTCATTCCTTGCTTACGACGGGCAGAAGCATATTCCGTCAACAAAATAGCCGTCTTAGAAAGCAAACCAATCAGCATAATCAATCCTGTCTGCATGTAAATATTATTGTCCAGTCCGAAGCATTTGGCAAAAAGAAAACTTCCCATCAACCCGAACGGGACAGACAGGATAACTGCCAGCGGAATAAACAGACTCTCGTACAAAGCGCACAGAATCAGGTAAACGAACAAGACACAAATGATGAAAATAATAGTCGTATTACTCGAACTCTGATCCTCTTCACGTGTAATACCACTGAACTCATAACCGTATCCGGTAGGAAGCGTCTGTGCAGCAACCTCCTCAATCGCCCGAATGGCATCTCCCGTACTATATCCGTCGGCCGGCATTCCATTCACCGGAATAGAAGTATACATATTGAAACGTGTCAGCGTTTCAGCTCCATACACTTTGGTCAGTGTAACAAACTGTCCCACAGGTGCCATTTCTCCGCTACCCGTACGTACAAACATGTTATTCAACGACTCTGTATCCAGACGGTAATTCTTGTCGGCCTGAATCATGACACGGTAAAGTTTCGAAAAACGGTTCAGGTTGGAAGAATAGTTACCGCCAATGAAACCCGAAAGTACGCTCAGCACATCGGAAACCTTGATGTCGGCCCGCTTGCATTTTGCCGCATCTACTTCTACCATGTACTGCGGGAACTTGGTATCGAAAGTGGTATAGGCCATCGATATTTCAGGACGCTGGTTTAAAGTCGCAATAAAATTCTGACAATACTTCTGTAAAGTACTCACGTTTCCTCCGGCACGATCCTGCACATAAAGCTCAAAGCCACTTCCCATACCATATCCGGATATGGTAGGTTGTGCAAAAACAAAAAGCTTAGCCGACTTAATATCTGCTGTACGCACATAAATCTGTGAAATAATCGCATTAATGTTATCTTCCGCCCTGGTACGTTCGTCCCAGTGCTTCAGTTTAATGATGAGCATACCTCCCGAAGCAGCCTGTCCTCCCATCATACTGAATCCGCTCACATTACTATAAAGTTTGACTTGAGGAATTTCCCGGATACGCTCATCTATCTGCTCCATTGCTTTCTTTGTTTGCGACAGACTACTACCCGGAGGTGTGGTCACATTAACAAAAATGGTTCCCATATCTTCATCGGGTACCAATCCCGTCTTGGTAGTACGAAGAAAAAGTACCAGCAATACACAAGCCGCAGCCAATGCAACCCCTGCCAGCCATCTGCGATGCAGGAAAAATGAAACTCCGTTCTTATACTTCAACACCAGCCGGTTGAAAGAAGCCTCGAAGGCATGGTGAAAGCGACTTGAAAAGCTCAGTTTTTTACCCGACTGCTTATCCATGTGCGGTGTCATGATCAATGCACACAAAGCAGGACTCAACGTCAGGGCGTTGATGGCAGATATACCGACAGCTACTGCCATAGTCAGTCCGAACTGAGTATAAAAGACTCCACTGGTTCCTCCCATAAAAGATGTAGGAATAAACACAGCCATAAAAACCAGTGAAGTGGTTACGATAGCTGCCGAAATGCCGTCCATAGCAGCCAAAGTCGCCTTGTAAGGAGAACGATACCCTTCATCAAACTTTGCCTGCACCGCTTCTACCACGACGATAGCATCATCGACCACCGTACCGATAACCAGTACCAGGGCAAAAAGTGTAAGTAAGTTCAAACTGAATCCGGCTACATAAAGAAAGGCAAATGTACCGACCAAAGATACGATGATAGACACCGATGGAATAATGGTAGAACGTACACTTTGCAAGAAGAAATAAACAACCAGAATCACCAGAATGATAGCCTCTATGAGTGTCTTTACCACTTCATGGATAGATGCATCAAGAAAGTCTTTGGTACTCATCAAATCGGTAAGAACCAGTCCTTTCGGCAGTTCTTTCGAGATTTCCTCCACTAATTTATCTACATCTTTTACTATTTCATTGGCATTCGATCCGGCCGTCTGGGCAATCATACAGGTAGCTCCCGGATGCCCGGATATCTGACTGTTATAGCTGTAAGTCTGTGCCCCCAGTTCAATCCGTGCAATATCTTTCAAGCGAAGTACTTCTCCCGACGGAAGTGCCTTGATTACCATGTTGCCAAACTCCTCTTCCGTTTCATAACGTCCGCGATACTTCAATGTGTATTGGAAAGTGTTTTCCGAATCTTCGCCCAAGGTTCCGGTAGCCGCCTCGATATTCTGCTCATCCAACAGGGATGTCACATCATCGGGGACCAGCCCATACTGAGCCATGACCTGCGGATTCATCCAGATACGCATCGCATAATCTCCACCCATCACATTCACGTTACCCACACCGGTAATACGTGATAACCGAGGCTCAACGTTTATCTTAAAATAATTATTGATAAAATTCTGGTCATAGTTATCGTCTTTACTATAAAGCGCCAGAATCTTGACCATACTGTTCTGACGTTTCTCTACCGTAACACCAATCTTGGTAACTTCGGCAGGCAGAAGTCCTTCTGCTTCCGACACTCTGTTTTTCGTATTGATGGTTGCCATATCCGGATCGGTTCCCTGCGCAAAGTAAACGGTAATGGAAGCCGACCCGTTATTGGTAGCAGTAGACGTCATATAAGTCATATTCTCTACACCATTAATTGCTTCCTCCAATGGAGCAATCACGCTCTTCTGAACCGTTTCCGCATTGGCTCCGGTGTAAGTAGCCGAAACCATAATGGTAGGCGGAGCAATGTCCGGATACTGCTCCATCGGCAAATTGGCCAGTCCAATAATTCCCAGCATCAGGATGAGCACAGAAATCACGCACGACAAAATGGGACGGTCTATAAATGTCTTCAGTTTCATGATACCCTCCTTCCTTTATTCTTTTTCCGGTGAAGCACCCGTCACCTGCGTATCTTCCTGAATCAGTCCGGCTCCTTCGGCTATAATTGTTTCACCTTGCTGTAAGCCACTTTCCACAATATACTCCGTCCCGTTGTTTTGCGGGAATACCGTAACCTGTGCCGACTCAGCCTTACCTTCCTTATTTATTTTATAAACGTATATTTTATCCTGTATTTCGAATGTAGCTTCCTGAGGAATAACAAATATACCTTTCTTTACATAAGGAAAAATAACTGTTGCCGTACTTCCATTTCGGAGCATTCTTTCAGGATTCGGAAAGACAGCACGCAGCGTAATCGCTCCCGTTTCCGTATCGGTCGTACCACTGATGGCATCAATTTTTCCTTTATGCCCGTACATTTGTCCGTCACTCAGGCGAAGTTCCACCTCAGGCATTCCTTCCAGAGCCTTATCCATTGTGCCATACTGGCGGACAAGCGAAAAAATCTGCTGTTCGGTCATGGAAAAATAAACATATATCTCTTCGTCGTCCGAAACCGTCAGCAAGGGAGTAGTAATAGAAGAGTTAACCAATGCTCCGACACGATAAGACGACATACCAGCCACCCCGTCGACCGGACTTTTGATTACGGTATACGAAAGGTTGTTCCTGGCATTCACCTCTTCGGCTTTTGCCTGTGCCAGCATAGCTTCTGCCTCCAGCAAGGAGTTGCGTGCCGTTTGACGGTCAAAATCGGAAACAACATGTTCTCGGAATAATTCCTCCTTACTGTCTGCTGTAAGTCGGGCCGTAGCAACGGCAGCCTCCGCACTCTTCACATTTGCCAATGCCGTCTGTAAGGATGCCTGATAAGGAACCTGATCGATAATGAATAAGGTCTGTCCTTTATGGACCTTGGCTCCTTCATTCACACAAATATCCGTAAGGGTACCACTTACCTGCGGACGTATTTCTACACTCTGCCGACCACTGATGACTGCCGTATAAGCACTGGTCAGCGTCCGGTCTGTTCTTTCTACTGTTATCAGCTTGTATTCACTTCTTCCTTGCTGTCCGGCAGACTGACCACATGCCGTAAGAAGCAACGCCAAAGAGAAAGAAGCAATACTCATCGGTAAAAACAATCTATTCATTTCCTTCCTTTTTTAGTTAAAATCCGGTGTAAAATTAAAAGGCTGTATCAGCAAATCATTTGTCTTAAACCGAAAGATACTTGCCTCAAACCGACGTTTAGGAATTTTTCTGTTTACAAAACATAAAACACTTAAAAGCCCTTTTCATGATAAAAATATATTTCTACATTTATTGCCTTCAAAACATCATGAGCAATGAAAGAAAATATTATTTTTCAATGGATTAACGATAAATCTATAGCTAACAGGCAAGTTGAAATTCTGGCAGCAAACGACAAAATGACTATACTGAAAGCACAAGGAGAAAATGTAATTTGCCCTGACCTGCTGGAAGAATCACATCCAACTTTTCTTTTTCTATCAAAAGGTAAATTAAATTTCTGGATGAACGGAGATTACATCGAGATTCAAGCTCCGTCACATATCGATTTTATCCTTATCTATCCGTGGAAAAAGATAAAAACAAGTAAAGACTTTGAAGGATATTTCGTTACGACAGAACAAAGTTTCTTTATAAAAGTATCGGCAAGTATTCGTTCCAAATTCGGAGGGCTTATCTACCAATATGCACAAAAACCTTTCGTTCCGCTCAATGAAGAAACTATACAACGAATTATCCTTTTTCTGCACTTACTGATAGCCATTATCAAGCAGCCAGAATATCATTTTCGTTATGAAGTCATGGAAAACATGCTGCGTACACTCCAGCTTGAGATATGGAATATTGTCTTTAATCTGTATAAAAATGAAGTAGTGGACGAACAACAGCTATGGAGCGATATTCTCTCACACTTCTTGCACTTGGTACGTACAAACTGCCGTTACCATCACGAAGTAAAATGGTATGCCAACCAGTTGTGTGTTTCATCGGATGCGCTTTCTGCCAGGGCAAGAAGGACCTACGACAAATCGGCTGGACAGATTATAGACGAATATTTAATGATAGAAGCAAAAGCTTATTTACAGAATCCGAGCCAGTCAATACAAAATATAGCAGAGTTACTTTGTTTTTCAGACCAGGCTTCCTTCTGCAAATTTTTTAAAAGATGTTGTGGCATTTCACCCAGTGAGTTTAAAAAGGCACAGGGGTTGACTATGAGAACGTGAAAGATATGAAGGGTTAAAAAGCAAAAAAATAAGTGTGCCACCGCAAAGGTAACACACTTATCCTACAAAATTCTATCTTAATCGTTATTTTGCCAGACTATAAACGATGTCCATAATCTGCTTACCCAGTTCGTCGGCAGCCTCCATGGTGGCAGCTTCAGAATATACACGGATAATCGGTTCGGTATTGCTCTTCCGCAGATGAACCCATTTATCAGGGAAATCAATCTTCACACCGTCGATATCGTTTATCTCTTCATTCTTATACAGTTCTTTCACTTTAGCCAGAATAGCATCTACATCTGTCTGAGGAGTCAGGTCGATACGGTTCTTGGCGATGAAATAGTTAGGATAAGAAGCACGAAGTTCGGAAACCTTCTTTCCCTCGTGCGCCAGATGACTCAGAAAAAGAGCAATACCTACCAGCGCATCACGTCCATAGTGTGACTCCGGATAGATTACTCCACCGTTTCCTTCACCGCCAATAACGGCATTTGTTTCTTTCATTTTGGTAACCACATTTACCTCTCCTACAGCAGCTGCGTTGTACTGCATACCATATTTACGAGTGACATCGCGCAAAGCACGTGTAGAACTCAAGTTAGATACAGTATTGCCCGGTGTATGTTTTAGTACATAATCGGCAACGGTCACCAGTGTATATTCCTCACCGTACATGGTTCCATCTTCGCAAATCATAGCAAGACGGTCTACATCCGGGTCAACTACAAAAGCAACATCAGCCTTACCTCCTTTCATCAGGTTCATGATATCACCCAGGTTCTTTTCAAGAGGTTCCGGATTATGCTGGAAATTTCCCGTAGGTTCACAATACAGCTTTTCGACATGCTGCACACCCAAACGCTCAAGCAACTGCGGCAATATGATTCCTCCAACAGAGTTTACACAATCTATTGCCACACGGAAGTTAGCACGACGGATTGCTTCTACATCCACCAACTTCAAAGCAAGCACACTGTCGATATGCTTTTCATTATAAGAATTATCTTCTGTATAAGAACCCAAGTGATCGATGTCTGCATATTCGAAGGCTTCTGCCTCGGCAATACGAAGGACTTCCTGACCTTCGGCTGCGTTCAGGAACTCACCGTGTTCATTCAATAACTTCAGTGCGTTCCACTGTTTCGGATTATGGCTTGCAGTCAGAATGATACCACCACATGCGCCTGCCATTGTCACAGCAAGTTCGGTAGTAGGTGTAGAGGCCAGACCGATGTTTATCACGTCGAAGCCCATTCCCATCAATGTACCACAAACTACATTCTTCACCATTTCACCCGAAATACGGGCATCACGTCCTACAACAATCTTGTTGCTGCCAACCGTCGATGTACGACGAATCAGCGTGGCATAAGCCGAAGTAAACTTTACGATATCCAGCGGATTTAATCCTTCACCCGCTTTTCCTCCGATAGTCCCCCGGATGCCAGATATAGATTTAATCAGTGTCATTATTTACCTAAATTATAAGTTATCTCGTAATAGCAAGGATATACATACTGCGATGCCTTACTGGTTCCCTGTCCGTGTGGTACAATCAGACGTACACGTGCTACTTTTTCAGAAGAAGTAGTACGACCCGGCTTCAAATATTTTAATGGAACAAGCCAACCAGAAGGTACTGATGTTGTACCATAAATACTCGCCATACTATATTCTCTTGAAGTCTGGAATGCTGCAGAATAAGAATTAGAACTAATTGTTAATTTATATTCTTCTGGAAACAGTTCCAAAGTCGAATTGCCTGTATTTCCCATGTTCCATAAAAGAGTATCCCCAACACTAAATTCTAATTCATCACGCGACTGAACAGCCACTTCCACGAAGCGAGAAAGAATCTCATGTGACCCTTCCTTTAAGACTTCACCATTTTCACCATTAGGACCTTTGCACATGATATTCATGTAAACGCCACTCTCCTCGAACAGCACAAACTGATTCTCATTTGTGATGGTATCTTGGTTATAAAAATCCTTCTCACTGATAACCTGATAATCGTGACTCAGAATCCATGCGTTGATAGCATCGGCTTCTTCCTCTTTCATTTCAGCATAAGTCTTGCCATTATCACAACTCTGCAAACAGCAAGCCACTACACAAACTACCGCAAAAAACAGTTTTATCTTTTTCATTTTCATATTATTTACGCCGCAAAAATAGCAAAATGCTTCATATATTTCAAGATGAGCCAAAGCATTAACAGCCCTTAACACAAGCCTATACCCTCCTCGTCAAGACAAAAAACCTTACTTTATCAGGGATGCGATATATGACTTCATTTCAGGTACGGCACGTCTTGTTTCCTGATACAATGTATATTGTGCCAATGTACGAACGTAATTATGCTCGGCATATTTTATCTGATAATAAGTATCGCCATTGATATAATCGGTCAAAAAACGTACCGCCTGCATGTACGGGAACAAGGTTACGGCATAAGGCAACAACTCTATTTCAACAGGCGTCAGAAAACTTCTGGCTGATTCAATATATCCTTTGGCAAAAGCCTGAAAAATATCGAATCTGAAATGTATTTTGCTTAAATCCGGTTCGTCTTCTGGAGCCGTATTGGCTGCCGAACGAAGGAAATCGCCAAAATCGGAAAAGACAAAACTCGGCATTACCGTATCCAGATCGATAACGCAAAGTACTTTTCCCTGCTCATCGAACAGCATGTTGCTTACCTTCGTATCGCAATGGCAAATACGTTTCGGCAACTTACCCTCCCGATACAAACGTTCCGCACAGCACATTTCTTCGGCATCTTTTTCTATATCTGCGACCAAAGTATGTACCTTTTCCATCCGTCCGACCGCATCCTGCTGTACAGCCTCACGCAACTGTTTCAGACGGAACTCCATGTTGTGGAAGTCGGGAATGGTTTCGCCCAAGGATTCGGTCATATCTGCCAGCATGGCTTCAAACTCCCCAAACTTCAGTCCGACAAGGTATGACGAGTCTGGAGTAACCACATCGAGCGTCTGCGAATCGGGAATAAACACCGACATGCGCCAATATTTTTCTCCATCAAAATAATATGTCTTACCGTTATCAGCTTTTACAAAACGAAGTACCTTCCGGTCAATATCGTCTTCGTGAGCCTCTTCCAGCTTCTGCCGGATATGTGAGGTAACTGCTTCTATATTGTGCTGAAGCATATCTACGTCTGTAAAAATATGATGATTGATACACTGCAAAATATAATCAGGATCTGTCACGCTCTTAATCTGTACCAGATAAGTCTGATTAATCAGTCCGGAAGTCAAAGGTTTGATTTGAATAATTTCACCCACTTCGGGAAAGTGGGCTATAACATTGTTTAAGGCATCCATTACTCGTTATATTTAATCTGTTTCGAAGTCTTTATTTTCGGCTTATTACTTTATTTACTCTTTGCCCATTCCTTGGCACCTTGTGCTTTTAGTCGTGATGTGGCTTCTGAAGCCTTCCGTGCAGCTTCGGCCTCATCCTCAGGAGCAGCAAACGCATGCTTATACCCTTTTACAACATTCCATTCTCCACGGGTAAAATCGGGAAAGGCTACAGGTGCACAACCGTTATCCATGGAAAGTTCTCCCAGTTCGGCAAGGCAACACCATTCAGCCAGATCGTAGACATCCATATCCAGTGGCAGGCCATTCTGCAAGCAATACACCAAACGACTATCCATGATAAAGTCCATACCGCCATGTCCGCCGACTTCTTTAGCCATTTCACCATATTTCTTCAAGATAGGATGCTGATACTTTTCGACCAATGCAGCCATTTCCTTTTCCGGCAAAAATCCATGTGAACTCAAGTCATCCACTTTAGGCTGAACTCCCGATGCTGCCAACTGTTTGGCATCCAATGCATAGCCTTCTACCGGATATTTATTGGCAAAGCCTTTCGTTCCCGTAAGCTGATATAAACGGTTATAAGGCTGTGGCGTCATGACATCGTGCTGTATTTCGATTACTTTTCCATTCGCTGTACGAATCAAGGTTGTAGTATGGTCACCGTTACGGAAATGATTGCAAACAGAATCAGTGCGTTCTTCTACCAATGCCTTACCAACGACCGACTTGGTATCCATAGCTACCAGTGTAGTCATGCGGTCGCCACGATGAATATTGAGTGCCTGAGCAACAGGGCCGAGTCCATGGGTAGCATAAACATCTCCCCGATGCCGCATATTATAATCCAGACGCCATCCTAACTTATCGTCTTTTCCTTTTTTCCAGTAATAATCCCAAAAAGCGTCCAGATTATGAATATAAGCTCCTTGAGCACGGATTACTTCTCCGAAAACTCCTTGTTGCGCCATATTCAGCGTATTCATTTCGAACCAGTCATAACAACAGTTTTCCAGAATAAAGCAATGCTTACGAGTTGTTTCACTTAAATTAATAAGTGCCCAGCATTCTTCCAGATTCATGGCAGAAGGAACCTCTACCGCTACATTTTTCCCATGCTCCAAGGCACATTTCGCAACAGGAAAATGATGCAGCCAGTCGGCTGCGATATACACGAGATCAATATCTTCCCGTTTACAAAGTTCCTCATATCCTTTTTCACCCGAATATACAGCAGCCTTAGGCAGAGATGCTTCCTTTAAATACTTCTGACAAGCCTCAGCACGTTCTTGCTCATAATCACAAAGAGCCACAATCTGAGTGCCCGGAATATGTGTAAAACGTTCTACAGCTCCCGGACCTCTCATACCCAGTCCTACGAAACCAACACGGACTACTTCCATTTTCGGAACAGTCAGCCCCAATACACTTTTCTGTCCGGCAGGACGTTCCGGCGAATGAACCACAATTGTCCCTTTATTCCACTCCCACTGGGTTCCTCTTACAGAAGTATAAACTTCGGAAGCAGGCCTTGCAGCACATACTCCCAGTGTAAAATACATACTTAGAATTAATACATTCAGTCTTTTCATGTTTTTCATTGTATTAAAAGCCTGTTCGAACCAGTCGTTCCAACAGGCTTATTCAGGTTGTTAATTTTTTCCAGTTTCACTAAGCAACAAACTTTCGTATTTCACCAAAGCCTGCTTGAACAAGGTAATAGCTTCCTCCATCGTTCCATAAAACTCACCTCCCGAGGCATTCAGATGACCTCCTCCATTGAAGAACTCCGAAGCCACTTTATTGCAAGGGAACGTACCTACCGAACGAAGCGAAACCTTAATCATGTTCTTTTCTGTATCTTCACGCAAGAAAGCAGAAAAGCATATTCCCTTCATCTGCAAAGGTATATTGACAAATCCTTCTGTATCTCCCTTGATACAATGGAATTTGCTTTGTTCTTCCTTTGTCAACCAAATCAGTGCCGAACGGAACTGTGGAAGTACCTGCATCTTGTCATACAGAATATATCCCATCAAACGTAAACGATCTTCGGAATAGGTATTGAAAACCTTGCGATAGATTTCATCTTTATCAATGCCCTTCGACAAAAGCTCACTGATGATGAAATAAATTTCCCGGTTATTCGAATTGTAAGTAAAGCCTCCAGTATCGGTCATCATACCAGTATAAATACATTCAGCCCCTTCCCGTGTAATATCTTCAAAATTTCCCATACGGCAAATCAGACGGAATATCAATTCGGAAGTAGACGATATTTCCGGGTGAGAAATGGTAACCCGACAAAAATCTTCAGGATTCAGATGATGGTCGATCAATACTTTCCGTCCGGGAGCTGCCGCAACAGGTTTAGCGACTTCGTCTATACGCGACAAAGCATTAAAATCGAGGCAGCAAATCACATCAGCCTCAGCTATCAGCCGGTCGGCAAATTCTGCATACTTATCGTAACGGATAATATCTTTGGCTCCGGGCATCCAGCGAAGGAAATCAGGAAAAGCATTGGGAACAATCACATGAACATTTTTTTCCTGAGTTTCTAAAAAATGAAAAAGTCCCAGCGATGAGCCCAACGCATCGCCATCGGGAGAAACATGAGTTACGATTACTATCTTGTCGGCGCGCTCAAAATATTTGGCAACCTTATCGATATTGGCTTGAAGTATTACTTTCGTCAACATAAAAATTTTCGAATTGATTTGAGAGGCAAAATTACAAATTAATTCTTAATCTACAGAAGAATAGCATAAGAACCTTTCTCGGAGATATCCATGTAATCAAGTCCGACAGCCTCACACTCACGTTTTAATTTTTCCCGATAACTTTCACTTAACGATCCATCAAGTATAACCCGACCAATATGAAATAGCGAAACAATATCGTTTAAGGAACCTTTGAATCCGCGGCAGATATATACATAATCGACAGATAAAGGATGATGTGTCTGCTGATTTTTCCATTTACCATCATCTAAGAGAGCCACACATATATGTTTTACTTTATATATATGTGAGACAGCAAACAATTCGTTTATCTGCCTGTCATGTTTGGTATATATACCAGCTCGTGTCAGGTATAGATAATCTTCCGTATCCTTTATGGAATTGACGACAAAACTGACAAGGAGTACGTTCAAACAGAGTAAGAAAACAATCAATCCGCGGGCACGACGATTGATCCAATATTGCCACAATGCCAACAACAAAACTGACAGCAAAACCGCCTGCCAGCCAGAAATATAGACAGATGTAATCTGAGCCCCCGACCAATGCTGTATCTGTTCCATAGCTCCATTTAGTATCCGTACAGCGATATCCACTCCCTGTGCTACAAAGTTTCCTATCCAAGGAGTATATACGGAAAGCAACAACGCCAAAAGTGTAATTGACAAGATACAAATGGAAAGCGGAGCAACAACCAGATTGGCCAGCAGGAAGTATGCCGGAAATGCGCCGAAATAGTAAAGAACAAACGGTAAGGTTCCAAGCTGGGCAGCCATTGAAAGTGACAGAATATTCCAAATATATTTCACGATCTTGCTGCGGGGATGAAGCAGACGGCTGAGTAAAGGATAAAACAAAAGAATGGAAAATACTGCAACAAAGGAAAGCTGAAAACTAATATCGAACAAATACATCGGCTGGTAAAGCAACATCAGAAAGGCTGCTAATGAAAGTGCAGAAAAGCCAGAGAAACGTTCTTCGGAAACAACTGAGGCCAGTGTATAAATCGTAAACATGGTTACAGCCCTCACAACCGAAGCACTCAGCCCTGCAAGAAAAGCAAATCCCCACAACATGAGAACAAGGCTGACTCCCATAATCCATCTTCCGCCTCGCACATACCGTAAAGGATAGAGCAACCAAGAAAAAATCATTGTAAGAATGCCGATATGAAGCCCGGAAAGAGCCAGTATATGACTGGCTCCTGCTGCACTATATGTAGCCTTCAAATCTTGGGTCAATTCAGCCTTGTCGCCTACAGTAAGAGCCGATACCACGGCAAGAACATTTTCGCTCAGTCCCCAGGAACGATATATAGCAACCACTTGTTCCCGAAGCAATAAAGCACGTTGAGTAAATGTCGGATTACCTGCCTGTGAAAGTTTTTTCCAATGTCCGGCATAAGCAATCGCTGTTCCACTAATTCCCTGTATTTCCAAATAGCGTCCATAATCGAAACCTGAAAAATCGACATCGGAAGCAGGTTTACGTATCCGCGAGAAGAAACAAATACGATCGCCACACTTTAATGACTGGACTGAATCAGGCATCCAGTAAAGCATAATTTCTCGATTTACCTGTTTCCATTCATGCGAAAGAGTATCTTTCAAGTGTTCCACACTTACCGTTGCCTGTATGGTCTTTCCCTTACGATGAGGAATATCTGTTACGGTTCCTATATAAACAGATTCTGCTGACGGCCACTGATAATCTACCTTATCGCAAGCTATAATATACAAGATTCCTCCTAAAAGCATAAAACTACCTGCTGCAGATAAACCAAAGACAAAACGACGGGAATAAGAATTTATGTGATAAGACAACAGACAAAGGAGAACTGAGAGAACAAATAAAAAGAGAAGTGCAGGCACCCATTCGTCCGTTGCCTGCAACAAATAGGATAAAAAAATTCCAGTTGCCAGTACAACCGACAACCGGAAGAGAGGATAAAATGTGAAACGAGAACTCACAAACTTGTTATTTTAGACTTTTCAAACGGTGAATCATATCCTCCATATCTGGAGCTTTAAACACGGCATTGCCCGCAACCAGTACGTCGGCACCCGCCTTTACCAACTCAGCACCTGTTTCCAGGTTCACGCCACCGTCTACTTCTATCAAAGCATCCGAACCCGTACGTTCTATTAATTCGCGTAACTCACGCACCTTCGTCAATGTATGTGGAATAAATTTCTGACCTCCAAACCCCGGATTTACGCTCATCAACAAGACCATATCTACGTCGCCAATAATATCAGCAAGCATCGATACCGGTGTAGACGGATTCAAGGTTACCCCAGCCTGCATACCCGCATCCTTAATCTGTTGTACGACACGATGCAAATGTGTACATGCTTCATAGTGTACATTCATCATCATCGTACCCAGTTCTTTCACTTCACGAATAAACTTCTCAGGCTGTACAATCATCAAATGTACATCGAGCGGCTTTTCACTCAATTCAGCTACATATTTTAATACTGGAAATCCGAAGGAGATATTCGGTACAAATACTCCATCCATAATATCAATATGCAACCAGTCGGCCTCACTACGGTTTACCTTAATAATGTCATCTTTCAAATTTCCGAAATCGGCGGACAAAAGGGAAGGTGATATTTTTAATTCATTTTTCATATTACAAACGTGTCATTCCAAAAACAAAGGTAAGTATTTTTATGGAATATCAACTACAATGAATGTAAAAACAGTCTTTTTCACTTAATGCTGAAACGTAATCCAAACTGAAGATTAAAATTGAACGGATGTTCTTTACGTATTGTTTCCACCTGACTGCCGTCGTCAAAGTAATAGGCAATACCAGGTTCGGCATACAATCCGATATTTTTCGTAAAATTAACCTGAACGCCTGCCGCAGCCGATAATGACCATTGCAAAGGATCTACAGTTAATGAATTATGCTCCATATCACGATTGGAAGTACCATTTACATATACAACATCTACACTTCCTGATACACATTTCTCGACCATTCCTCCCGCTGAGGCATAAAATGAGAACCAACGGTTATCCCATATAGCCCGGTGCACCTTCAACGGAATGCCTATATAGTGCAATTTCTGTTCTTCTTCCAGATAGGAGCCCGATCCCGAATGCAATTCGGATGAAAGCATCGTATAGTTCAAGCCCGACTCTATTGCCCATGCTTCAGTTATATGCCACTTTACAGAAGCTCCAACCGTAACAGGCATCTTATGATGTACATTGGTGGTAGCGCTGCGATCACGGTTATTAAACAGTACCTGACTGTAAGCTGTCTGATGATCGTCTTCCGATACAGCAGCCATATTAATAGGGCTGGCATATAATGAACGAGTGTTCAGACGACTCATACCTTCAAACGAACGAGATGAAGCATACGGTGTATTTCCAGCAGACAATCCAACCGACCATTTACGGTTCCTATCAGTTTTTATAGAAGCCAGCATTTCTTGATTTCGCTGTAACTGACGGCGATCTGCTTCCAACGTACGATAAGCACGGTTATGTTGTTCTGAGTCATCGTGACCTACCACAGTACGTTGAGTATTTTCCTCTTCCTTATTCTCTTCCCCAATGCTTTCCCGTTCGCCTTCCGGTAATATTTCTTCACTCGTTTCTTCAATTGTCCCTCCTATCGCCTCTTCTCTTTCATCCAACACTGGAACTGTAGCAGCCAGTACCGGACGAGAAGCCGTCAAAGGTTGTTCTTCTTCCGGTAATTCTGAAAGAATATCTGTTGCCGCGTGTTGCTGTTGCCCAAGCTCTTCAGCCAACGATTGCTTATCACGCACGTAATCGGCTGTAGAAGAATTTATAAACCAGAACGTCAGCGACGAAACAGCTACAACCGCTACAGCGGCAGCCGCAGCAACAAAGCGGCGTGTCCTCCACATCGGAATGACGCGTGGTGCAGACAATTCCTCCTCCAATCTTCCCCACAAATCATCAGGAAGCGGTTCAGAATAATCCTCCAGCTTATTTCGAAGGTTTTCTACCCATTTATCATTCTCTTTCATCTTAGTTCCTTTTTTCTATATTCATTTATTTTCTTTATCAATAAACTCTTGGCACGGTAAAATTGTGATGATGAAGTATGTTCTGTTATCCCAAGCAATGAAGCAATTTCCTTGTGGCTCTTATTTTCGAAAACATACAAATTAAATACGGTACGATAGCCCTCAGGAAGTTCTGATATAAATTTCATCAAAACCGAACGAGGTATATCATTTACATCACTATCGTCGGTATCAGGAACATCGGGAATTTCCGTCATCAAGACTTCCTGCTGTACTTGTGCGCTTTTTTTTCTTAAGTATCCTAATGCTTCATTTACCATCACTCGCGAAAGCCAAGCCTTGAGTGAGCCTTCTCCTTGATAAGTAAACTGCTTTATTGACTGAAAAATCCGAAGGAATCCATCATGCAAGACATCTTCCGCCGTTTCACGATCTCCAATATAACGAAGACATATAGCCATCAGCGCTCCACCATAACGCTCATACAGCGTGCGGCGCGCCTGCATATCTCCCCGTTGACACAGTAACGACAATTCTTCCTCCGATATATCAGCTTTCATCTGCATTTTACTATGAAATGTAACAAAGGCAAAAATACTGCACATCTTGGAGAATAAAATTCCACTTAAAGTGTTTTTAACAATCAGGCATGCAGTAAAAAGTTATTTTATACATTCTATATATGAAATAAAACAAGAATAATAACCATGAAAAGAAAAAGATATTTTTACCACCTTATTGGAATATTATTTTGTTGTACTCTCTTCTCGGCTTGCCTGAATGACAACGAGCCTGAAATAGTCTACTCCACTCTTGGAACCGTAAATGCCGATGGAAAAGACATAAAGATAGAATCGGACTCATACGGATTACTGATACCTATCAACCCTGGATTTATTACTTCAACTCAAACAGACTCTACCGGACAAAGAGTACTGACTGTATTCCAATATGCGGGAAGTACAACAGAAAATGAATCGAACAGCACGTCGGTCGAATTGATCCGAGTAAATAAAGTTCTAACCAAAAAGGCTGACGATTTGCGACAAGCAGGATCAGCAGATATTTATGGTAACGATCCGATTCAAATAACCGCTTCCTCACTCAGTTCAAAACACTTGAATATTCAATACGAATATTATGGCAGCACAAACATCAGTCATCGAATCAGTCTTGTACTCAATGCTGATACACAATTAGATGAAAACGGATTATTACAAGTAGAATTCAGGCACAATAATGAAGGAGATACTTACACAGAGCACCTTTGGGGAATTGTTTCATACACACTCGAAAGTATTCCTGATTACAATACCCAATGTAAAGGATTTAAAATCATTTATAATAGTGGAGCAAACAAACGTGCAGAATGGGTAGTAAAGTCAAACTCACAAGGGACACAGACAGAAGAAAATCCCTCACAAACGATAGAATCTTGTTGTTTCTAAGTTTATATCTCATACCATTCAGCAACAGCCTTTATCCTCTTCCAGGCTGTTCTGAATGGTATTTTATTATTTAACGCATGCTCCTTCTGCATGACGGTACCCACGAAGGAAATCTTGTACATTCATACGTTTTTTACCAGCCAGTTGCAACGAAAGGACATTTACATATCCATCTGTTGATGCTATCTTGAAATAAGTTTTACCATCAGTTACGATGCTTCCCGGTGTCAATGAATGTTCACAGAATTGCTTTTCTATATCGTATATTTTCAACATTACAGGAGCAAGTCCCTCCTGACAAAGCTCCGTCCACGCTGCCGGATAAGGCGAAAGTCCACGCACAAAATCATACACACGCTTTACTCCTCTGGTCCAGTCTATACGACAGGTTTCTTTAAATATTTTCGGAGCAGGACGAAGTTCTTCCACTTTTGCAAGTTCATCTTGGGGAGTCGTCTTTACATTGCCTTCCAATATTGCATCAACTGTTTTCAATACCAAATCACCTCCCAAATGCATCAAACGGTCGTAAACCATTTCCACATTATCCGTATCAGCAATAGGAACACGTACCTGATCGATAATCTCCCCTGTATCGATTTCATGCTTCAGGAAAAAGGTCGTAATACCTGTTTCCGTATCTCCATTTATCACAGCCCAGTTAATCGGGGCCGCTCCACGATATTGAGGCAATAGAGAAGCATGTAAATTAAATGTTCCCAAACGGGGCATGTTCCATACCACTTCCGGCAACATACGGAATGCTACCACAATCTGTAAATCGGCATGCAATCCCCGGAGTTCGGCTATAAAATCTTCATTTTTCAATTTTTCAGGCTGGAGAACCTTCAATCCCTGTGAAACTGCATATTGTTTTACGGGACTCGGCTGTAAGACACTACCATGACGCCCCATTGGTTTATCAGGCATCGTAATTACGCCAACGATATTATATCCTCCCTCTACCAGCCTTTTCAAACTTTCCACAGCAAACTCGGGAGTACCCATATATACAATTCTCAAGTCTTTTTTATCCATAATATTCTGCTTTTTTTATTCCGCTGAAATATCTACCAGTACCTGACGATAGGTATTCAGCATCTTCGATTTAGACACAAAGCCAATATATTTATTATCTTCATCCACCACAGGCAAGTTCCATGCACCGGTCGTATCGAACTTTTTCATCACTACCTCCATCGAATCAGTATTGATAATAGGAGCTGTAGGAGGCTTCATGAAACTTTCTACTCGAAAGCGATGATATAATTCCTGACGGAATATAATGTTACGAATATCATCCAACACAACAATACCTATCAGCCTATCATTGGCATCGACTACCGGAAAAAGATTACGACTGGACTGCGAAATACGTTTTACCATCTCACCTAAATCCATATCCGGACGAACTTTCAGAAAATCGGTTTCAACGATACTTTCCATATTCATCAAAGTAAGAACTGCTTTATCCTTATGGTGAGTAATCAGTTCTCCTTTCTTTGCCAAACGCATTGAATAAATACTATGAGGCTCGAATACGATTATAGTCAGATACGCGCAAACCGAAACAATCATCAAAGGCAGGAAGAGATCATAACCACCGGTCAGTTCAGCTATCAGGAAAATGCCTGTCAAAGGAGCATGCATGACTCCAGACATCAAACCAGCCATTCCCATCAAAGCGAAGTTCTTCTCCGGAATATAAGTATTGCCTATATGAAACTCATTACAGACATATGAAAAGACGAAACCAGCAATACATCCCAAGAACAGACTCGGAGCAAAGATACCACCACAACCACCTCCACCATTGGTAGCACTTGATGCAAAAACCTTAAACAGAATTATGAGCACCAAATACACTACCAGCAAATTGGCATGACCATAAAAGAATGAATTATTCATCACCGTATTCCAATCAGCAGCAGTTTCTCCATTCAGCAACAGACTGATTGTATCGTATCCTTCACCATACAATGGTGGAAAAAGAAAGATCAAGATACTCAGCATTGCACCACCGATAACGAATTTTACATACGGATTGGAATAACGCCGGAATATGTTCTCTATCCAGTTCATGGAACGAGTAAAATACCAGGCAACCAGTCCACAAAATATACCTAATCCAATGGCATAGGGTATACGCTCCAGGGAAAAAGGATAATCAAGATGAAACTGGAACATAGCCTCCGTACCTAACAATAAATAAGATACAGAAGCAGCTGTTACACTCGTAATCAACAATGGAAGAAGCGAAGCCATTGTCAGATCAATCATTAGCACTTCCAAAGTAAATACCAGCCCGGCTATAGGAGCCTTGAAGATTCCAGAAACAGCTCCGGCAGCACCGCATCCCACAAGTAGCATTAGCGTCTTATGATCCATACGGAAAATACTACCTAAATTAGAACCGATAGCCGAACCTGTCAATACGATAGGTGCTTCTGCTCCGACAGAACCACCACATCCAATTGTTATGGCAGAAGCACAAACAGACGACCAGATATTATGCCGCTTGATACGACTTTGTTTACGTGATATGGCATACAGAATTTTAGTCACACCATGACTGATATCATCACGTACCACTTTCCGAATAAACAGACTGGTAATAAAAATACCTGCAACCGGATAAACCAGATACAACCAGTTAGCACCCATCGGGTCAAAATTCTCCGTCAGGAACTCCTTTATATATTCTACCAGGAACTTCAGCACATAAGCAGCTAATGCTGTAAAAATACCTACGAGAAAACTTAATATCAGGACAAACTGTTTATTCGTGATATGTTTTTCCCGCCATTGGATGAAACGCTGAAGCAAATCAAATTTGTCTTGCGATGTTTTCATCAACTATGTATTTTATTCTCTTATGACTTTCACTACTCCTCCTTCACCCAACTTAATGATGCTGGATGGTTTGGGATGGCCTGTTTCTTCACGGCGGAAATCGACTATATAATCTACAGCATTCTTTATTTCTTCAGTTATTTCGCTGAATACGGCAGGTGCAGGCTGTCCGCTAATATTAGCCGATGTTGAAACGATTGCCTTACGGAAGCGGAAACAAAGTTCCTTTGAGAATGCCTCACTTGTCACACGTATTCCGACACTACCGTCCTCAGCCAGCAGATTAGGAGCCAAATTACGTGCGCCATCATAAATAATTGTAAGGGGCTTAGTTGTCATTTCTATCAGATCCCATGCTACAGGAGGTACATTACGAACATAAAAATCTACTTTCACCGGGCTGTCGACAAGTACCAGCATCGCCTTACTATCAGCTCTTCGCTTAATTTCGTACACACGTTTTACAGCCTCTTCATTGGTCGCATCACAACCTATTCCCCACACTGTATCGGTGGGATAAAGTATTACGCCACCTTTCTGCATGACTTCACATGCCTTTTTAATTTCATCTTTCATCATAATGAACGTTCTCGCTAGTTTATTCAAAGCATCACAAAAGTACAAATGATTTTTATGATAGCCCAAAAAACTTTCATTAAATTTGCATGAAAGAGTGTTATACCGACATGAGTACCAACCGCAAAATCATACACATAGACATGGATGCATTTTATGCATCTATCGAGCAGCGAGATAACCCGGAGCTGAGAGGAAAGCCTATAGCCGTAGGTCATGCCGAGAAACGTGGTGTAGTTGCAACAGCAAGCTACGAAGCGCGCAAATACGGGGTACGTTCTGCCATGTCGTCTGTCAAGGCACAAAAACTCTGCCCGCAACTGATCTTTGTACCGGGCAGAATGGAAGTATACAAACAGGTATCGGCACAAATCCACGACATTTTCCATGAATACACCGACATTATCGAACCGATATCACTGGACGAAGCCTTCCTCGATGTAACGGAAAACAAAAAAGGAATTGAACTGGCCGTAGACATTGCACGCGAAATCAAGCAGCGTATCCGGGAAGAGTTGCATCTGATTGCCTCCGCTGGAGTATCGTACAACAAGTTTCTGGCCAAAATAGCATCCGACCTGCGCAAACCCGACGGACTATGCACCATACACCCCGACCAGGCCGAAGAATTTATTGCCGGACTGCCGATAGAGGCTTTCTGGGGCATCGGGCCGGTCACAGCCCAGAAGATGCACACATTAGGTATCTATAATGGAACAACACTGCGCAACTGTTCTTTGGACATGCTGACAAGGCAATTCGGAAAGGCAGGAAAAATATATTATGATTTTGCACGAGGAATAGACCTACGCCCCGTAGAAGCCGTACGAATACGCAAATCCATCGGATGCGAACACACATTGGAAAAAGACATTACACTGAAGTCGTCAGTGATTATCGAGCTTTATCACGTAGCCTGCGAATTGGCAGAACGATTAAAAGCAAAGAATTTCCGCGGCAGTACACTTACCCTGAAAGTAAAATTCTACGATTTTACACAAATTACTCGCAGCATAAGCGTAAATACGCAATTGCATACTTTACAAGATATCTTACCGTTAGCAAAACAATTGTTGTCAGGAGTGAATTTTGAAAAACGTCCAATTCGTTTATTAGGACTCTCCGTATCCAACCCCAAAGAGGATATTTCTAATACAACGAACTCAAATATAACGGCATACATACAACTAAGCTTAAACTTTAAAGATTAGCAATCGCCATTACATTTTCAGCTTACACAGAAAAAAATCTGAAGTTTTTTTACTATCAATGCGTTGCTAATATTAGCAATCTTATGAAGATAATGATATCCATTTATATTAATATTTTATTTTATGTTTAATCTTTCTTAATAGAAAGTCGTATATACGAAAGTTTTTTCGTATTTTTGTAGCCAAATTCGGTGTATAATAATGAGACAATTAAAGATTACCAAAAGTATCACTAACCGAGAGAGCGCTTCTCTTGACAAGTATTTGCAGGAAATCGGTCGTGAGGACCTGATTACCGTCGAAGAAGAAGTAGAACTCGCTCAGCGTATTCGTAAGGGAGACCGTGCTGCTTTAGAGAAACTAACACGTGCTAACCTGCGATTCGTAGTATCAGTAGCCAAACAGTACCAAAATCAGGGCTTGAGCCTTCCGGACTTGATCAACGAAGGAAACTTGGGCTTGATCAAGGCAGCAGAGAAGTTTGACGAAACTCGTGGTTTCAAATTTATCAGCTACGCTGTATGGTGGATCCGCCAGTCTATTCTTCAGGCTTTGGCAGAACAATCTCGAATCGTACGTTTGCCATTGAATCAGGTAGGTTCACTGAACAAAATCAGTAAGGCATTCTCTAAATTCGAACAAGAAAACGAACGACGCCCTTCTCCGGAAGAACTTGCCGATGAGCTTGAAATTCCGGTAGATAAAATTTCGGATACGCTGAAAGTTTCAGGACGCCACATTTCTGTAGATGCTCCTTTCGTAGAAGGAGAAGACAACAGCTTGCTGGATGTTCTTGTAAACGACGACTCCCCTATGGCGGATCGTTCCTTGGTTAATGAATCACTTTCGAGGGAAATCGACAGAGCACTTTCTACGCTAACCGAAAGAGAGAAGGATATTATCCAGATGTTTTTCGGTATTAACACGCAGGAAATGACGTTGGAGGAAATCGGCGACAAATTCGGACTCACTCGTGAGCGCGTACGCCAGATTAAAGAAAAAGCCATCAGACGATTAAGACAAAATTCTCGTAGTAAGTTGCTCAAATCTTATTTAGGGTAATAAGATAAGGATCGTTTCCGAAAAAAAACAGGATGCAACAGTGGGCAGCGCGCCACACTATTGCATCTTTTGTTTTTCTAAACAATGCGTTTTTCTTTGTTAATTTTCCTCATTCCTTTTTCGTATATGAGTGTAATTGTCTATTTTTGTGACCAAAACAATTAAATTATGAAATATTTCAAATTATTTTGCCTGATACTTATTGCATCAGTGGTTCTTCCTGCACTGGCAAAAGCACCGAAAGACAAACATAAGTATGGTGTATACATCACAGGAGTTTCAGCATCATTCTCCGACTCATTAGTTTACTTTACAAATATCCAATATGTAGACAGTGCTGCTGTTGATGAAAAAGGATTACTTTCCGGACGTGCAGAATACAGCATGCAACTGAAAGATTATCTGGAATCAAATAAAAAATTGAAAAACCGTACTTGCTTTGTTTATTATAACCGAAAGAAAAAGAACCTACAGAAGGAAATAAGCAAATTAAAACAAAAATATCAGAAAAATAAAAGTATCGTAGTACTTGATGTAGATCCTGAGTTCACATTTAAGAAAGCCGAATTATATTAATTACGCATGAAGAAAGCCCTGCTATATATCGTTTCACTACTGATTCTGGGTGCTTGCTCTGATGAAATTCCAGAATATCATCAGTCTGCGCGTGCCAAGCGTGTAGTACTTGCTTATTTAATAGCCAATAATAATCTCGACAACTATATCATGGACAATGTACAATGGATGTACGAAAGTTTGTCTACAGCACAAGATACCTGCACACTTGTTGTCTATTATAAACCATATGCAAGTAACAAATATCTGGATACTGCTGAAATTTTGGAATTTCAGACTGACGGATATGGAAAGATAAATGGTCAGGAGATATTAAAAGGGACTTCTCTCACCAAAGAAAACATCATAGCACAGGCTAAGCATCATCAAGCCTTACTTGGCATTGCAACCAATCCTTCCATCATGAAAGAAAATTTACGTATGATGCAGGACATAGCTCCGGCTCAATCTTACGGGTTAATTTTCGGATCTCATGCCAGTGGCTGGCTTCCCTCTCCTAATGCAGCAAACACCCGCTCGTTTGGTTGGGACGGTATACAAAGCAATACCATTGATATTCCAGAACTTGCAAGTACATTGGAACAGAGTTTTCCTTCCGGTAATCTTGAATTTACGTTATTCGATGCGTGTATGATGGGTACAGCGGAAGTTTTTTACGAATTACGTAACGCAACTCACTATTGCGTAGCTTCTGTAATGGAAACTCCTGTCGCAGGTTTTCCTTACGATCGTTTCTTCATCAATCTCTATGATGACTCTATCGATTATGCAGAAATATGCAACGAAACAGCTCAATATAATAGAGAAAATAATTGGTGGGGAACATATGCCGCGGTAGATTGTACAGCAATGGGAAATATGGCACAAGCCATACAGACAGAACTCACCAGTCACCAGTCGGAATTACAGACTATCGACTATACACAGGTTCAGCAATATGGCTATGGAGATTACAAAAATTTTTCATTTGATGTAATCGATTTCATTTCACAACTGAACGGAGGTAATATTCCAGCATCGATACAGAGCAGTATCGACCAAGCTGTGATCGCCAAAGACTGTCTGGATGGAAAAGAATATCCACTCATGACCTTGAAAATTGATCCAGACCGCTTCTGTGGTATGGGTATGTATCTTCCGGGTAAGAATATCAACTATACGTGGGACAGATACTGTCAGTCATCCATCGCATGGTATAATGCTGCCGGATGGAATGAACTTCAGCCATAATCAATTCACTTCTTTAGTGCTGCAATTATAATTGCAGCATCATTGGAGGAAGAGGGCTACTACATTGTACTATAAGTTGTAAAACTTTCGCTTATTATTAGTTTTATCATAAAATGGACAGTAGGCTGTTTGTCTTCTGTTATGATTTCAGATACCAATGCAGCAGCACAATGCCTTGCCATAAAGATTCCTTTTTCTGCAAGCTCCTCAATTGTCTGAATAATCTTTTATAGATTTCCTCTAAAGCGTGTCCACAAAATTTATATTTATTTGGCTTTTTTGGACTAATTTGATTACTTTTGCACCAGCATTATAACACTAAAAGTATACTCAATTTCATACCCTACTGTATCCAAAAAGAGCCGGATATGTTGCTTTTGCTAAAATAAATACGCCTTTGTTAAACTTTATCGTATGAAACTATCAGTAAGATATATCGTCATCATCATTGTCTGTCTTTTCACGGTCCAACTTCAAGCAGGATTACTCAACGGCATGTTCAATGTCAGACAAATAGGAAATGCTGAAGGACTTAGCAGCCAACGCGTATTCTCCATTATAGAGGATAACCATAGTGTAATCTGGATTGCAACAAAAGATGGGATAGATCGTTATAACGGACAAAGCGTAAAAAACTATACCCTTCAAGGAAATTTTTCTTATGGTGACATGGCTGGACGCCGTATCCGATTATTATATGATCAGCACAACAGATTATGGGCGTACGATCACACAGGGAGAATCTATCAATACTCAGCTAAGACCGACAGCTTTGAGCCTGTATTATACTTAGGAGAATACATTAATGGAGAAATCATTCTCAATAAGTTATGTATAGATGTAGATGGAACATTATGGATTGGATTAAGCAAAGGGCTTTACAGAAAAACAGCCAACGAAAAAATTTCCCTTGTTGTCCCACAACAATATATCAACGATATTACTTGCGTAGGAGATTCACTTTTTGCAGGGAGTTCTACTGGTGTCTTACAACTTTCATGTTCTCATCCATCTCGTCCTCAAGTACTTGCTAAAGATAAAAACATACAAACTTTATATTACGATACTATCCAACAGAAGCTTTGGATTGGGACCCTTAACAGCGGCTTGTGGAATATAAATTTGCAAACATCAGCCTTACAGCAAGTGGAGAAACAAAATTCCATTTTTCTCAACCCGATACGCGCCATTACCCCCTACGACAATCATAAACTCCTAATTGGAATTGATGGAGGAGGTGTATATACAGTAGACCAACAAACGGGAGAAGCCCAACTATTTATCAGCACCGAAGATAGCAGTGATGTCTTTTTACAAGGCAACGGAGTATACGCAGTCACCAAAGATCATCAAGGTAATATTTGGATAGGAAGCTATACAGGAGGAGTTTCCGTCGCCATCTTATTAAAATATCCGGTTACTATTTTCACTCACGAAAAGGGGAATCCCCAATCACTGGCAAATAATAATGTCAACGATGTAGAAGAAAATACGAACGGTGATTTATGGTTCGGAACCGATGGTGGTATCAGTATTCTAAAAGCCTCAACAACTCATACGTGGAGCCACACACTCAAGTCCATCGTTGCTGTAACACTTTGCAAAGGAGAAAACGGTACAATTTGGGTGGGTACTTACGGTGACGGATTATACTTGCTCGACAAATCAGGAAAAATTATTCAACACCTTACTCAAGGAGCAGGAGAATTGACAACCAATTACATATTTTCGGTAACCAAAGACAATGAAGGTGATTTATGGATAGGTGGAATGGAAGGATGCCTGCAGGTTATAACACAATCAGGAAAAACTAAAAAAACATTCAATACCATAAACTGGATTCACTCCATCGAAGTAATCAATTCAGACCAAATAGCTGTAGCCACAGTAAATGGCTTTTGCATTGTCAACAAAAAGAGTGAGGAAGTACGCCGCTATGCCACATGCGAAGATTTTAATCAACAAAATGTAAGTGCATACATTATTTCCATGCTCTTCAACAACGACGGTACCGTATGGTTAGGCACCGAAGGAGGCGGCCTCAGCTTATACAACATGCACACCCACACACTGAAAACATTCACAACACACGAAGGTATGTTGTCGGATGACGTATATAGTTTGCAACGAGATTCAAAAGGTTGCATATGGGCAAGTACGGGAAAAGGTCTGGCCATTGTAAAAGATTCCAAGGTATTAAACTTAAATTATATCTACGACATTGATAAAGTATACAATAAATCATCCTGCATACGCCTGTCCGACGGACGATTTGCATACGGCAGTACCAGTGGTGTCGTCCTGATAAATCCCAATGCTATAACAGCAGCCAACTATGAAGCCCCGCTTCGTTTCACTGATTTACGGGTAGAATACCTCAATCCACAAGAATCCAAGCAACTGCATCCCTATATTTACCAGATGCTGTTGGATAACAATGTCAGACTCGATTATAAGCATAACTCCTTTATCGTAACTTTCGAGTCCATCAACTACCGTTTTCAACACGACATTGCCTATCAATATATTCTCGACGGTTATGAAAAATCATGGAGCGACTTATCATCAAACGGCACAATACGATATACCAACGTATCGCCGGGAACCTATCTGTTAAAAGTACGCAGCCTGAAAAAGAGCAACGGACAAATCATTTCAGAGCGCACACTTCCTATTACTGTAGCACAACCCTGGTGGAACTCCTGGTATGCATGGATTATTTATATCTGCCTCATAGGTAGTATATTCTACTTCATATTACGCTACAAAAGCAATCAGTTACAGAAGAAGTATGATGAAGATAAAATAAAGTTCTTCATCGATACAGCTCATGACATTCGAACTCCGGTCACTCTTATTATGGCACCCCTTGAAGATCTTAGCAAAGAACAAGGATTGTCCGATAAAGTCCACTATCTACTGGATATGGCTCGAAACAATACGCACAAGTTACATACTCTTATTACACAACTACTTGAATTTGAAAAAGTAGATACTCATAAAAAGCCAATAGAACTAAGGCCCACCAATATCAATAAACTGCTTACTGAAGAATGTGCCAGTTTTCAATCCTTCTGCGACAAAAAGCAATTGCACTTGGAATTACTTCTGCCAAATCATGAAGTATACGCTTTGTGCGACCAGCATTTGATGGAAATGCTGCTCGACAATTTAATATCCAATGCATGTAAATACACCCTGCCACAAGGTCGTGTCAGTTTGAGCCTGTCATGTAGCAAACAAAAAGTAACTATCGAAGTAAAAGATACTGGAATAGGTATTCCTGCCCAAGCGAAAAGTCAGCTGTTCAACAATGTGTATCGTGCTGAAAATGCCAGAGAATCACAAGAAACAGGTAGCGGATTCGGACTTCTGCAAGTACAACGTATCGTTAAAATGTTACATGGAAAAATCAGTTATGAATCAGAACTAAATAAAGGAAGTATCTTCCATGTTACATTACAAAAGGCCGATGCTGTGCCTGCATCTGCCGGAAGTCAGGAAAACAAGACCTACCAAACTCGAGAAATTCACTCCTTTAATATAGGCACTACAGTACATTCCTCTCCCGAGCAACAGGATATGGAAGAACGTACCGACTCCCTCAACACTCTGTTGATAGTAGAAGACCACGAAGAACTCCGCTATTACCTACGCAAAACATTCGAACCAGACTATCGGGTTATCGATATGCCCGACGGAAAAGAAGCTCTCGAATATCTGTCGAAAGAATATCCCGACCTTATTTTATCGGATGTCATGATGCCGGGCATACAAGGAGATGAACTTTGTAAACTGGTCAAAGAAAATCCAGAAACAGCTGGTATTCCTTTCATTCTGCTTACAGCAAAAACTAATTACGATGCCGTAGTCGAAGGATTGAAGAAAGGAGCCGATGACTATATTCCTAAACCTTTCAGCACTGAAATCCTAAAACTGAAAGTACAAGGGCTTATTGAAAACAGGAACAGGCAACGGGCTTTCATCATGCGACAGGTTTTGAAAGAAGTAGGAAACGTACAGCCTGATTCCAACGAACCATCTGTTTCGGATACAATCCAACCTGCAAACAAAGTAGATGAGGTCCAGTCCTCTTTATCCGAAAGTGACCATGCTTTTGTCATACGTGCTACCCAGCTTGTAATTGAAAATATCAGCAATGCCGATTTCAACATCAACAGTTTATGTCAGGAAATGGCTATGAGCCGTACACTGTTTTATAGTCGACTTAAGTCGTTGACAGGAAAAGCCCCTCAGGAATTCATTCGCATCATACGCCTTCAGAAAGCGGCCGAATTACTAAAACAAGGAAGAAATGTGACAGAAGTAGCCACCGATACAGGCTTTATCAATGTAAAATATTTCAGCATGCTGTTCAAAAAACAATTTGGCATCCAGCCAAGCAAATACGAACAAGAGCATACAGATTAACCCGTTTCAAGACAAGAAATCAGTTATCATACTTTTTCCTTCATGCCGGTAAGCAGCAATGTTTACTGGCTTTTTTTTATATTATCCCGCTCAATAAGGTAATAAATACCCCAATTCATAGGCAGAATACAGTTTTTCAAGTACATAAAGCTATCAGGATAAACAAAATTGTCAGCAATCAAACCTTATATGTCAGCTATCTGACCATCCATTTTACACACAATCATCATTTTTGCAACAGCCAAAGAGGAAAAAGATATCCTTTTTAGCCAGACATAATTCATTAACCCTATAATTATCTATAATATGAAAAAGGCAAAATTTTTACTTCTATTCTTAATGTGTTCTATGTATCAGTCCTGCTCATCTGATGAAAGCAACTTGGAATCACCACAAGAACCTCAGGAAAATTTCGTATTCAAAGACGATTTCGAAACATTCGATGAAAGCATCTGGACCAAAGAGAGTCACGAAGCTGGCTGGGTAAACCAGGAATTACAGATTTACGATGCAGCCCATGTATCGGTCGGAACCGACGAAGGGCGATCTGTCCTGATACTGACAGCCGAACGAAAGGGAGATAAAATCTATTCCGGACGAGTAAACAGTCAGGGGAAAAAGAGTTTCCAATATGGCAAAATAGAAGCAAGCATTAAGCTTCCTAAAACAGCAAACGGATTATGGCCGGCTTTCTGGATGATGGGCGACAATGATATGCCGTGGCCTCAATGTGGAGAAATTGACATTATGGAAATGGGACAAGAAAATGGCATAACCTCCGGCAGTACCGAAACTTACCTGAATACAGCCATTCATTATGGAACAGACTACGAAAGCGGACATCGTCAGGAATATCATGCCGACAACGTAGCTCAAAGTCTGCAAGACGGCAACTACCATTCTTACTTGCTGGAATGGAACGAGAATACCTTAACCGTAAGTATCGACAACGTAAAGTTCCACACATTCGACATCAGCAAAATCAGCGGACGTTACGAATATTTCCATCATGACTTCTATCTCCTGTTCAACCTCGCTGTAGGAGGAAGTTTTACAGGTATTACCAACATAGATGACATTACAGCTTTGAAAGACGGAGAAAAAGTCAATATGTACATTGACTGGATAAAAGTGTATTAACCCTAATAATATAAACTATGAGAACAAAAAATTGTAAGTACACATTATTATGCGGAACACTCTCACTTTGTTTTATAGGTGGAGTTCCACCCATGCAGGCGATTGCCCAAACTACCCATCCGGCTGTTGAGCAACAAACCACTGCCGTAACAGGCGTTGTAACAGATGCAACGGGTCCTGTCATCGGAGCATCAGTTATTGAAAAAGGAAATACGACCAATGGTACCATCACCGACTTAGATGGTAAATTCACCTTGAATGTCCGTCCTGGAGCAACCTTAGTCATCAGTTATATAGGATATAAAACCGTAGAAATAGCAGCCAGCAAGAAGCCCCTGAAAATTGTCATGTCGGAAGACAGTAAAGTGCTGAACGAAGTTGTCGTAACAGCATTGGGTATCAAGCGTGAACGTAAGGCACTGGGATACGGCGTAGACGAAATAAAAGGCGAATCGCTTACCAAGGCCAAGGAAACCAACGTGATCAACTCCATGGCAGGTCGTGTACCGGGACTGGTTGTCAGCCAGACAGCCGGAGGTCCTTCCGGATCTACCCGAGTTATCTTACGTGGTAGTACAGAAATGACAGGAAACAACCAGCCGTTGTACGTCATCGATGGAGTGCCCCTCGACAATACCAACTACGGTAGCGCCGGAACTTCCGGAGGTTTCGATCTGGGTGATGGTATTTCCAGCATCAACCCCGATGATATTGAAAACATGTCCGTACTGAAAGGTCCTGCTGCTTCAGCTCTTTACGGTAGCCGTGCCAGCCACGGAGTCATCCTCATCACGACCAAGAAGGCAAACGGTAAAGAAAAGTTCAGCGTAGAATACAACGGTACCCTGACTTTCGATACCCAGCTGGCCAAATGGAACGACATACAGCAAGTATATGGTATGGGTAGCAACGGAACATACAGCATCGATGCCATCTCGAATACGAACAAGAGCTGGGGACCGAAAGCTGACGGCAGCAACATGCTGAAATACTTCGACGGCGTAGAACGCCCCTACTTGATTATTCCAGACAATACATCTGCATTCTTCCGTACAGGTCTGACTGCAACAAATACGGCTATCATCAGCGCCAATAGTGGACACACCGGCGTACGTTTTACTTATACCGATATGAGAAATAAAGATATCGTTCCTCAGTCGAACATGAGCCGTGATATCTTCAACTTACGTACCAATACCAGCTTGGGAAAGGTTGATGTAGATTTCAGTGCCAACTATACTCGTGAAGCTGTAAAGAATCGTCCGGCACTGGGCGACAGCAAATCGAATATCGGAAAGAACCTGATGACACTGTCAACGACATACAACCAGGAATGGCTGAAAACCTATCAGGATGAAAACGGTGAATATTCCAACTGGAACGGTCTGGACCCGTACAACGTGAATCCATACTGGGATATTTACAAGAACTCCAACAATTCAAAGAAAGACCAGTTCCGTTTCAACGGTAAAGCTATCTGGAACATCAACAAGCACATGAAACTGCAAGGTACCATCGGTGCCGAGTTGAACTACTTCATTTTCGAGGACTTCAAGGCGCCTACAACTCCTGGATACGAAGCCGGTTACTTGCAGAACAGTAACTTCCGCAACCGTATGTATAACTTCGAACTGCTGGCTCTTTACAACAATACATGGGGAGATTTTGATTTCAACGCTACCTTGGGTGGAAACATTTATAAGGTAAACAATCAGACCACAATCACAACCGCACAGGATATGCAGATTCGCGACGTAGTAGCCTTGATGAGTTTCAACGAAACCAGTCTGGAGCAAAACAGCTACCGTAAGCAAATCAATTCAGTTTATGGAGCGGTAAATGTAGGCTGGAAACATTTGGTTTATCTCGATGCGACCTTGCGTGGCGACCAGTCGTCTACCCTGCCAATCGAAAACAACGTATATGTCTATCCTTCTTTCTCCGGTAGCTTTGTATTCTCCGAACTGATGAAACAAAGCGACCTGATGCCATACGGAAAATTCCGTCTGTCATGGGCACAGGTAGGTAGTGACACCGATCCGTATCAGTTGGGGCTGGTTTATACCAAATCTAAATTTACTTATCCAGGGTACACCATCGGTTATATCAACAATTCGACCATACCGAACAAGAATTTAAAACCAACAAAAACCAACTCCTTTGAACTTGGTCTGGAAATGAAGTTCTTGAAAAACCGTATTGGACTCGATTTTACTTATTATACCCAAAACAGTAAGAACCAGATTATGGGTATGGCAAGTTCATGGACTACCGGTTATAATTACCGCCTCATCAACGCCGGTGAGATTGAGAACAAAGGTATTGAAATAGCCCTCAACACCCGTCCGGTACAACTCAAGGATTTCTCTTGGGACTTGAACCTGAACTTCTCAAAGAACAGCAACAAGGTTAAGAAGCTGGTGGACGACATGGATATGTTTGAACTTGAAAAAGCTGCATGGCTGGATGTACAAGTCGCAGCCAAAGTAGGTGAAAACTTCGGCTCCATCATAGGTCCGGATTTCAAACGCAACGAAAACGGTGATATTCTGATTGACCCGCAGACCGGACTTCCCCAGTACGACAAGAGCAACCACGTTCTGGGTAATGCCTCATGGGACTGGACCGGTGGTGTCGGAACGACTCTTACCTATAAAAACCTGTCACTGTCTGCCCTCTTCGATATCAAAGTAGGAGCCGATCTTTACTCTATGTCGGCCCGTGCTTCTTACGAATCAGGAAAAAGCAAGGAAACACTTGCCGGACGTGAAGAATGGTATCGCTCCGAAGAACAGCGTCAGGCTGCCGGAATTGCCAAAGGCTCTCCCGACTGGACTCCGACCGGTGGTTTCATAGCTCCGGGTGTAATCGACAATGGTGACGGAACTTATCGTCCGAACGACATCTACATCAATCCGGAAGACTACTGGATGAGTGTCTGCCGAAACGCACCTTCCATGTTTATCTACGATAACTCGTACATCAAGTGCCGTGAAATCACATTGAGTTACAGAGTTCCCGAAACATGGTTGAAAAACGTAGTAAAAGGACTCACGGTTTCGTTCGTAGCACGTAACCCGTTCATTGTATGGAAGAACATTCCTAACATTGACCCGGATTCGAACTACAACAACACTACCGGTATGGGATTGGAGTATGGCTCACTGCCTTCACGCAGAAGCTACGGATTTAATGTCAATCTCAAATTCTAAGAATATTTTATCACTCAATACATAAAGTAGATATACAATGAAAAACTATAAATCATACCTTACCTTGATATTGACGACATTCACCCTACTCTTCACCGCATGTAGTGATGAGTACATGGAAAGTATGAATACAGACCCGTCGAAAGCCGCAACCATCGATCCGAATGCACAGCTCACCACAGCTCAGTTGCAGACTTACGGCGACTTAAGTATGGTGGGAATCTACAAAAACTACCTGTATGCATTCAATCAGCAGCTGATGGGCTGCTGGAATACAACCTACTACGGAGGCAGACACACTGTCGATAACAATGAAATGGGACACATCTGGACTACATTTTATACAAATGCCATTAAGAACCTGACTGATGCACAATACCGTACGACCGACAACCCCGACAAAGTAAATATCAACTCAGCCGTACGTATCTACAGAGTATATCTGATGTCACTCATTACAGACATTCACGGAGATGTACCTTACAGTGAAGCCGGAAAAGGATTTTTGGAAGAAAAGTTCAACCCTCGTTACGACACACAGGAAGAAATATACAATGATTTCTTTACAGAACTCAAGGCAGCCGGCAACAGTCTGGATGCCAGCAAGGACAAAATCACAGGAGATGTAATCTACAACGGCGATGTAAGCAAATGGAAAAAACTGGCCAATTCACTAAGACTGAGATTTGCCATGCGTATCTCTAACATTGCTCCTCAAATAGCTCAGCAAGAGTTTGAAGCAGCCCTGCAAGATGAAGGAGGTATTTTCCAGAGCAGCGACGACGACGCACTGATTCAATACATGGAAAAATCATTCAGTTTCGGACAAGAAGCCTACACCGACTACCGTGGTAACGCTTTGTCTCAGTCATTATTCGGTAATGATCCGGCAAACAACCCAAGTTATCTCTGTTCTACCCTCTTCAACCAACTGTATAATACTGGCGACCCTCGTACATTCATGATCGGACGCTGCTATTACGACGGACTGATGAGCTCGACCAGCCCCGACAATCGTATCGATCTGACAAACGAAATGCTTGAAAAAGGTATAGACTTCCATCCGTGCGATCCGGGAGCATATTCTTGGGAACCTTGGCCGGCAGGATACGACAGCGACATTCTGAAAGAATTGGCAGAAACAAATCCTTCGGTAACCGTGAGCGTATCTCGTGAAACCGAGCCCAAACTGGCCAGCAACTTCCTGAAAAGTACCAATCCCGGCGTAGTCATAACCTACGCAGAAGTTAAATTCCTGCTGGCTGAAGCAGCCCTGAATGGATGGAACGCCGGAAGTGAATCGGTAGAAGATTTATACAAAGAAGGTGTACGTGCCGCTATAGACTTCCTGACAGACAATTATGGATGTGAACAAGTTTCGGACGAAGCCTTCAACGAATACATCAGCAACAACGGAATAGGCTATACTAACGAACAAAAGAAAGAAGCCATTAATACTCAGGCATGGATTCTTCACTTCACCAATCCTGCCGAATGTTGGGCAAACATACGCCGTTCCGGTTATCCGAAATTGAAATCACCGGCAGAATATGGTTTCGGACAATACCTCACAGGCGGAACAGAAATTCCGGTACGCCTCTGCTATCCGGTGCTGGAATCTTCTTACAACAAATCAAGTTACGAAGAGGCTTTGAACCGTATGGGAGGTACAGACAACTGGTATACACCGGTATGGTGGGACAAAGATGCAACAAAATAACAACCATTTTTTTAAATTCGAATCAATATGAAAAAGATATATTCCATACTATTGATAATGCTTGCCTTGAGTTTCGGACTCATTGCCTGCACGGAAGAGACTCCATTTTCTACTGCAACAGAGAATGACGATCCCCACATCCTCGACCCATTGTTTCCCGACCGGGTAAACGGCGAACTGCCAGTTGTTTCAAACATCAGTCGCAATGTTAATTTCTCGATGACACTAACCGTGACTCCTGCCGATTATACAACCGTTGCATGGTTCATCGACGGAGAAGAAATACAGACCGGAAAAGAAATTGACCTCGCACTGAAAGCAGGAACTTATCATTTGAAAGTAACTGCTACAACCAACGTAGGCAAATCAACCTATCGTGAAGGACTCATTCAGGTAAACCCCTTGGCAGATGATCCATGGGCTACAGAAGTTGGTTTTGAACGCATCGTTGCCGCCGGAAAAAAAGCACAACTTTATGGTGACAACCTCCATAAAGTAAAGAGCATCGTCATTGGTGGAAAAACAGCAACCGACGTTACTTACACCGACAACGGAGCTAACAGCTACATTGAATACACTGTACCGGCAGACCTGACAGACGGAACGTATCGAATCATCCTTGTAGACAATGGAGGCAATGAATACGGAGGAAACAAAGTAACCGTTACACACGATGCACTTATCACAGCCGGTTCGGAACGCATCACAGCAAACAGTGAATGGGTAATGACAGGTATCAACCTCAACCAGATTGCATCGTTCACTTTCGCCGGACAGACTATAACCAGCTTTACCCGACAGTCGGCTACCGAAATAGCCTTTACCTGTCCTTCTCTGGAAGACGGAGAATACGCGCTTACCGGAAAAACTACCTCTGGCAAAGAAGTAATGTTCTATACAAGCGAAGGAAACATCGCGGAACAGACTGTAGTCGTTTCTTCGGAAAGAGTCTTGTGGGAGGGTCATCACTACGTATCATGGGATTTGCCCGATGATAATCCGAACAAGACTTTCAATCTGATTGGAAAAGATGTATTTGCCACCCTTAAGGCAGGTGCTGTATTGAGCATCCATTACTCCGTAAATCCGGCAGATGCATACCATCAGTTGCGTACCACAACCGGCTGGTGGAACGACCTGCCAGGAACTTCTGTCATCGAATTCCAGGAAGACGGAGTAAAACAAGTACAACTCACACAGGAAGTGCTGGATAATATTCAGACAGAAGATGGCTTCTTATGCATCGGACACGGATATTATGTAGATAGAATCAGCGTACAATAATACACTTAACAGCATTATGATACACAAAAAAATTGCCTTAAATTTATTTTCCATAGCAATAGCTGCCTGTTCCATACAGGCAGCTCCCCCAGTAGCAATCGCTAAAGATGCCAAACTGGAACAACAAGTAGAAACGACTCTCTCGAAGATGACGCTGGAAGAGAAGATCGGACAGATGACCGAACTTTCCATTGATGTGCTGGGAAGTTTCGTTGATGGAGAATTCCAACTTGATGAAGCTAAACTGCACAAGGCTATAGCCGAATACAAAGTCGGATCGTTTCTGAATACACCGGGCCCAGTCGCACAAGACAGAGCCAAGTGGCAGGAAATCATAGGAGCTATTCAATCTATGTCGATGAAAGAAATAGGTATTCCCTGCATTTACGGTCTGGACCAGAATCACGGAACGACTTATACGCTGGACGGAACACTTTTCCCGCAGAACATCAACCTGGGAGCTTCTTTCAACCCCGACCTGGCATACGAAGCAGCCCGCGTAACAGCATACGAAACTCGTGCCAGCGACTGTCCGTGGACATACTCTCCTACCGTTGACATGGCACGCGATCCACGTTGGTCGCGCGTGTGGGAAAACTACGGTGAAGACTGTCTGGTAAACGCCATCATGGGAAGTACAGCCGTCCGCGGATTTCAAGGAGATGACCCCAACCATATTCCAGCCGACCGTATCGCTACCTCGGTAAAACATTACATGGGTTACAGCCTGCCACGCACCGGAAAAGACCGTACTCCTGCCTATATTCCTGTATCGGAGTTGCGCGAAAAATGCTTTGCTCCTTTCAAGGAATGCGTAGAAGCAGGAGCCCTGACCATCATGGTCAACAGTGGTTCCATCAACGGCGTTCCCGTTCACTCCAACCATGAGCTGCTGACGAAATGGTTGAAAGAAGACCTCGGATGGGACGGAATGCTGATTACCGACTGGGCCGACATCAATAATCTGTATACCCGTGAACGTATTGCAGCCACCAAAAAAGAAGCAATCCAGATAGCCATCAATGCCGGTATAGATATGGCTATGGAACCCTACGACTTGAACTTCTGTACACTGTTGAAAGAGCTGGTAAAAGAAAATAAGGTACCGATGAGTCGTATAGACGATGCCGTACGTCGTGTCCTCCGGCTGAAGTATCGTCTGGGGCTCTTCGAGCGCCCCAATACCCAACCCAAGGAATATCCTTTGTTTGGCAGCAAGGAACATGCCGAACTGGCTCTCCGTGCAGCCGAAGAATCGGAAATCTTGCTGAAGAACCAGAACAACATTCTGCCATTGGCTAAGGGCAAGAAACTGCTGGTAACCGGTCCGAACGCTAACTCCATGCGTTGTCTGAACGGTGGCTGGAGCTATTCATGGCAAGGACATCTGGCAGACAGATTTGCCGGAAAGTACAATACCATCTACGAAGCCCTGTGCAACAAGTTCGGTGCCGAAAACATCACTCTTGAACAAGGCGTAACTTACAAGCCGGAAGGTGCTTATACCGAAGAAAACGAACCGGAAATTGAAAAAGCCGTAGCTGCTGCAAAGAACGTTGACATCATCATCGCCTGCATCGGTGAAAACTCGTATTGCGAAACGCCGGGTAATCTTTCCGACCTGACCATCTCTCCCAGCCAGCGTGAACTCGTTAAGGCACTGGCTGCTACCGGTAAACCGATTGTTCTGATATTGAACGAAGGCAGACCTCGTCTGATAAACGATCTGGAACCTCTTGCCAGCGGAATTATCAATATTCTGTTGCCGGGTAATTACGGAGCAGATGCTTTGGCAAATATTCTGGCAGGCGATGTCAATCCGAGTGCCAAGATGCCTTACACCTACCCGCGTCATCAGGCAGCACTTACGACTTACGATTACCGGGTAAGCGAAGAAATGGATAAGATGGAAGGAGCCTACGACTACGATGCCGTCATTTCCGTACAGTGGCCGTTTGGTTACGGATTAAGCTACACTACATTCTCGTACAGCAACCTGCGTGTAAACCACACCTCATTCACTGCTACCGATGAACTTCAGTTCTCAGTAGATGTAACCAATACCGGAAACCGTGTGGGAAAAGAAACAGTCATGCTGTTCAGCAGCGATCTGGTAGCCTCGCTTGTACCCGAAAACCGTAGACTGCGTGCCTTCCAGAAAATAGAATTAAAGCCGGGTGAAACCAAGACTGTTACCTTGACCATTAAAGCCAGCGACCTCGCATTCGTTGGAGCCGACGGTAAATGGATTCTCGAACAAGGTGATTTCCGTATGCAAAGCGGCAATCAGACACTGAACATTACGTGCAGCCAGACACACAAATGGGATTCATCTAACAAATAACAGTTTATTCAAAGTTGCTCAATTTTGAGCAATTAGCACTCAAAACGCATAAAAGTGGGATAGTATTGCTTAACACAATATTATCCCACTTTTTTAAATATATTTATATCGGTATATTTCCACCAGCAATTACTTTTTACACAGAAGAAGTACAAGAGAAATATAGATTTCAATTTAAGAAAACATTTACAATGTAATGCTGCCTAAGTAATTATACACGACCTCTCCCTCTACATAAGGCAAAAGATCGTTATAGCCATCTACTCGAATAATATCCATATCCAATGATTTTTTCCCATATTCCTTATTTAATGTTGACCAGCCAAAATCGAAATTTTCTCCTTTCGAAAATACCATAATCTTTTTCTCCGGAAGTTTTACCGGCTGATTTTTAAACTTAACATATACATATAAAGTAGCCATAGGTTTATTGTACGCAGGGACACGAGCATATTCTCGCATGCCATAAAAACCTTTGGCACGTGTTTTATCAACGGGAAGAGAAGTAAACAGAGAAGCATTTGCAAAATGAAATGCACATTCTTCCCATAGGCAGTAACGAAGTTTACTCAAATCATTCTGCTGCTTGGTCTTTACATCTGTACAAGAAAAGCCAGACAAAGGAAAACACTCCTTAGCCATATCATATTGTTGCAATTCCGACAAGCATTTTAAACGAAAGACTTTTGAAAAATCGGCCTTTCCCAATTCCTGCTGAAGTGTTGCCAGATAAGTCTTACGCATTTCCTCCAATGCAAAAGGATCTGCTGACGCCTGTTTAAATTGCTCAGGAACACACAATGAAATATACTTGTCTACAACTTTTTCATCTACTGGAGTCTGATAAAGTTTCAATGCATAAATATATAAAATAGACGGAGTCAGGTCTACAGCTCCCTCAACTGAAGACAACATACAATCAGACATTACATTTCCACTGGTTAAAGCTTCATTCAAACTGATACAGAAGCGTTTTCCTCCTCCTTCAGCCATGACAACCAACGGCTTTTCAGGCTGTGTATAAATTCCCATGGACTCATATAGTTTTTTATCATATCCGGGTATAGAAGTAATAACAACTTTTAAGCCATCAATATCTCGTTCATAAACGGAACTTAAACTACCTTGTTCATCGACTGTCCGCATAAATAAATATCCTGAAGAAGCTGGCTTACCAATAATAAGAGTATCACCCTGTTCGTAGTTTTTTCCATTACAAGCTACGATTGCCTGTTGTGCATAAACATCTGTCATCATCAGGCTCCCAACAAATGCCATTGCACAGCATAAAAGTTTTGTTTTCATAAGTAAAGTTTAGATTCAACATATGCAAATATAGCAAAATTTCGATAAAGGCCTTTATTCATCGATAAAACAGACAAAGAATCTTCAGATAACATCGTTTCTTCTTCTTTTTTCCTTCAGCAGATTCCACTGATTTTTTGTACAAAACATTTTAGAATTTGTACAAATTTTCAAAAAACGTCGAGAGAAATTTCGAAGAACAAACGCAAAAGTTATATCAAACAATAGCAATCATGCTTTTTCCACCCTTCACGCCCTTCACCATCCCCGCTCAAGACAGGAAATCCGATAGAATGGAATGCTAAAAAGCCCAAGTCCAAGCCATGTGAAGGATGTGAAGGGCAAAACAAGATACAAATAATACTTAATAATCAATAAATATACATTTCTTATATAAAATACCTCTAAACAATTATATAAATTTCATAGTTTTGTAATTTGATACAACCTCAAACTAAACATTATATGATACTAAACAGACCCCTACTATTGCGAGCTTTAGCAGGAGCTTTGTTGTGCGCACCAGTCTGTGCATCGGCTGGAAATATAAGCCATTACAATGCAGCAACAGAAGCTAAAGTTTTTCCGTGGAAGAAAAAAAAGAACAAAGAAAAGACGGAGGAAGTAAGTAAAACCGACTTTGAAAAAATTGCATCCGAAGGCAATCTCGTTGCCCGAGGCATGTTCAATGTGTATGCACAAGACGACAAGTACTATTTTGAAATCCCTGTTTCACTGCTTCAGCGTGACATGCTGGTGGTGAACAAATTGCAAAGGGTGCCTTTCGAACTGAATGATGCCGGTGTGAATCGTGGCACAAACTACGAAACTCAGATGATACGTTTTGAATGGAACAAGCAGGCGAAGAAAATCATGGTACGGCAGAGCCGCCCGCTGCCGGAATCGCCCGAACATGATGCCATAACCCGCTCGGTTCGGGATAACTTCATATCTCCACTTATCGACGATTTCAAAGTAGAAGCTTGCAGTGCCGATTCTGCTTCGGTGTTGATTCAGATAAACGACATTTACGACGGCTCGGAAACCAGCATCAACAATGTTTTTGATAATATCAATTTGGGCACTTCGGCGGTAAAGGATTTATCACGCATCATTTCGATAAAGGCTTTCCCCAACAACATCGTGGCAACTTCCGAACTGACTACGAAAGTGCGTGAGGGAATGTCGTCGGTCAACGTTACTGTAGAGGTAAGTTCTTCGCTTGTATTGCTGCCGGAAAAACCGATGATGGGACGTCTTGACAACCCGAAAGTGGGATACTTCACTAAGGATTTGCTCTACTTCAGCGACTCTCAGCAGAAAACGGAAGAGAAAAAATACATCACACGCTGGCGACTGGAACCGAAACCGGAAGACCGAGAGGCGTATCTGCGCGGAGAACTCGTAGAACCGGAAAAGCCGATTGTATTTTATATTGAAAATTCTACTCCCTACCGCTGGCGGAAATATATCAAGCAGGGTATAGAAGACTGGCAGATAGCTTTCGAACGTGCCGGATTCAAAAATGCAATCATAGCCAAGGAACTGCCCGACAGCATAGCGGCAAATGCTGATGACATCAACTATTCGGTTGTAACGTATGCGGCTTCGTCGAAAGCCAATGCGATGGGTCCGTCTATTCTCGACCCGCGTTCGGGAGAAATTCTGGAAGCGGACATCATGTGGTGGCACAATGTCATCTCGATGGTGCAGGAATGGATCACCGTTCAGACGGGTGCCATCGACCCGAGAGCACGGGGAACGAAACTGCCCGACGAGATGATGGGAGATGCCATCCGTTTTGTGGCTTGTCACGAGGTAGGACATTCGCTGGGATTGCGCCATAACATGATGGGCTCGTGGACCTTCCCTACGGATTCACTTCGCTCGAAAAGCTTTACAGACCGGATGAATTCTACAGCATCGTCTATCATGGATTATGCCCGTTATAATTACGTGGCACAGCCCGGCGACGGAGTTACAGCTGTGTCGCCGCATATCGGTCCGTACGATATCTTTGCCATCGAATACGGTTACCGCTGGTACGGTCTGCCTACTCCGGAAGCAGAAAAGGATGTGTTATACAACTTTCTGAACAAACACAACGGACGATTGTATAAATACAGTGAAGCACAGGACCCTCGTTCGGCAGTCGATCCGAGAGCACAGAATGAGGATTTGGGAGATGACCCGGTACGTTCTTCGGAACTGGGCATAGCCAACCTGAAACGTATCGTACCCGAAATCATCAAGTGGACGACTACAGGAGAGAAGGGACAGACTTACGAAGAGGCTTCACGCCTGTATTATGCAGTGATCTTGCAATGGAATAATTACTTGTACCACGCAATGGCAAATATCGGCGGTATTTATATAGAGAATACTACAGTTGGCGACGGAGTGAAAACGTATACGTACGTAGAAAAGGAAAAGCAGGAAGCTGCACTCGATTTTCTACTGAATGAAGTACTTTGCTATCCGCGCTGGCTGTTCGATACAGAGATTTCCGACTATACGTTCCTGTTGCGCAAAAATCCGACGGGGGTAATAGAATATGCTCCGAGCCAGATTCTGAAAAATACGCAGGGATATATCTTTTGGGATCTGCTCGCCAACGAACGACTGATGCGTATGCTTGAAAATGAGTTGAAGAATGGCAAAAAGGCATTTACCGTAGTACAGATGATGGACAAGATGCATAATTCCATTTTTGCAACGACCATTAAGGGAGGTACTCCCGACGTTATGGAGCGTAACTTGCAAAAAGGATTCCTTGATGCACTGATTACGGCTGCGGCTGAAAGTGAGGGGGTAAAAATAAACAAGCAACTGACCGCAACAAGTGGCAATCCGTATCTGTTTCATCACACGCCATGGTGCAGTCATGATGAATTTACTTTCGAACAGGCCGAACGTATGGGGGATAAACGTGAGCTGAGTTTCTATGGCGGACAGGTAAATCGTATATCAGATGCCATATCAGTTAAACGGGGGGAATTGCTGCGTATCAAGAAATTGCTGGAATCAAGACGCAACACATCGGATACAGCAGCACGCTATCATTACGACGACATGATTCTTCGTATCAATACAGCACTGGGACTGAACGACTAATCTCGTTCTTCCCGTGCCGATGCACAAAAACAAATACTAAACTATTTAATACAAAATCAACAACATTTTTTTTCAATGAAGAAATCCTTATTATTGACTTTGCTGCTCATCGTACACGTATGTGCAGCATGGGCAGCCGACAAGGTAATTACCGGTAACGTAATTGCTGATGACGATAAACAGCCACTGATCGGTGTTTCTGTATATGTTTCTGCAGACGACTTGAAAAAAGCCGGAAGCAACCTGATGTCTTTGGGAGTCGTTACCGATATCGACGGAAACTTCTCCATCTCTGTACCTTCTGGCATAAAAAAACTGCAATGCAGTTATATAGGTTACACTACATTACAAATAGAACTGAAGCCGGGACAAACGCATTATAATGTTTCATTGCAACCTTCATCGACGATGTTGAATGATGTGGTTGTGACCGGTTACCAGACGGTAGAGCGTCGTAAGCTGACTGCGGCCGTTTCCAAAATCGATATATCAGAAGAACGTATCGGTACGGTAAAGAGCGTCGATCAGGCACTCTCGGGGCAAATTGCCGGACTTTCTGCCGTAGCTACTTCTGGAGCTCCCGGCTCTCCTGTAAAAATCCGTATTCGTGGTACGTCATCGCTGAACGGAACGCAGGATCCGCTGTGGGTACTCGATGGTATTCCTTTGGAAGGAACTGATATTCCCAGTCTGGAATCGCTGAAAAACATTGATGATGTACAGCAGTCTTCCATCGCAGGATTGAACCCAGCCGACATTGCCGACATCACAGTATTGAAAGATGCTGCCGCAACGGCTATTTATGGTGCACGCGCAGCAAACGGTGTAATCGTCATCACGACTAAAAACGGTAAGGCAGGAAAGACTAAAATCAACTTCAGTACCCGCCTCACCTGGTCGCCTCAGCAGAATATCGACCGTCTGAACCTGCTGAATGCATCGGAAAAGGTCGATCTGGAATTGCAGCTGATGAAAAGCAACTATGCCATGAATGCCGACAAGGGAGAAGTATACCGTATCTTGAACCGCTACAATGCAATAGATACATTCAAGAAAAATGGTTGGGATGCCCTCTCGAAAGATGCCCAAAACGAAATAAACGCATTGCGTCTGATAAATACCGACTGGAATGATATCTTGCTACAGGATGCATTCAGTCAGGAATATAACTTGAGCTTGTCGGGCGGTAACGAGAAAGCTACTTACTATACGTCACTGGGATATTCGAAGGAACAGGGAAATATTCCCAATGTGGCTTCCGACCGTCTGAACCTTGTGATGAAAGCCAATTATAAGGTAAACCATATCTTAAAATTTGGCGCTTCGGTATTCGTGAACCGCCGCAACAACGATTCATACCTCGCTACTGACGGATTTACCAACCCGATGTTTTATGCCCGTATCGCCAATCCGTATCTGACTCCATACGATAAAGATGGAAATTATGTATACGATAGTGATATTCAAAGCGGAAACTCGGATTTGCTGTTCAACACCTTTGAAGAACGACAGAATACCTCGAATGAAACAACAATCAATTCGTTGTCTTCCATCTTCGATGTAGAACTTCGTTTTGACGACCGCTTTAAAATTACTTCTCAGGTGGGATTGCAGCTCGACAAGACTTCGCGTGAACAGATTGCCGACCAGGAATCGTTTGCCATGCGTCTGGAACATCAGAACCGACGTAACAACGGAGTTTCTTTTCTTCCGAAGAAAGGTGGTTTCGACAAGAATTATGAAAATTCGGATTCACAAGTAACCTGGAAAACTATGGGTACATACCGCGACACATATGCTGATATTCACGAATTCGAAATTATGGTCGGTTCGGAACTTCGTCGTACGTGGGCTACGACACTTTACTCGGTGGGCTACGGGTACGACCGCCGTACCATGACCAACCAGCCGGTGGTATTCCCCAGCGAATCACAGGCTTTCCCCTTGCATTCCAAGACTAATGTAGAGAACGCCTATGTATCTGCTTTTTCTACCATGTCTTATTCGCTGCTGAACCGATACACGCTGGGAGGAAGTATCCGTTTCGACGGTTCCGACTTGTTTGGGGTAGACAAGAAATATCGTTACCTGCCACTTTATTCGGTCAGTGCCTTGTGGCGTATCTCAGAAGAACCCTTTACAGAAAATGCGAAGTGGATGGATAATCTGGTGATCCGTGCATCGTATGGTTTGCAGGGAAACATCGACAAGAACACTTCTCCATACCTGCTGGGGAAATATCAGTCGAACGCAAATCCGATCCTTCCGGGAAACACGGAAGACATGATTGTGGTAAACTCGGCACCAAACGACAAGTTGCGCTGGGAAAAGACTCACTCCGTAAACGTGGGAATGGACTTTGCCGTCCTGAATCAGGCTATCAACCTGAGCGTAGACTATTATTACCGCAAGGGAGTAGACTTGATCGGCATGCAGATGCTTCCGCTGGAAACAGGATTTACCTCGACTAATATCAACTGGGCAAGTATGACAAACAAGGGTATTGAAATAGCTTTGTCTACACGAAACATACATACCAAATCGTTTATGTGGACTACAACTTTCAACTTTGCCTACAACCAGAATAAGGTATTGAAAGAAGCTATACGAGAAGATGCCACTTACCCAAGCCGTGAAGGTTATCCGGCTGGAGCAATCTTTGCTTTCCCTTATGCCGGCATAGACGAAAACGGACAGATGACATTCTATAACAAGGAAACGGGCAAGGTGGAATCAATGAAAGAATTCTTTAAAATACAAGAATTCGGATTTGGAGCTTACGACTTGAGCAACGAAGAACTCCGAAATAAGTATGAATATATAGGAACAGCCGATTCACCTTACACTGGAGGTTTTAACAATACGTTTACGTATAAGGCATGGGAACTGGGCATCAACTGTATTTTCAATGCAGGAGGCTATGTACGTGTACAGCCCAGCTACTCACTTACGTCGTTCGACCGCGGACAAAATACGAACCGTGATATTCTGAATCGCTGGACACCGGAAAACCCGAATGGTACGATGCCGGCTCTGGTAGACTCTAATACGGACATGGATGCCTACTTCTTCCTCGACGGAGCTGTAAACCCGTATGCGTATTCCAGCTTGTGGGTGAAGAAACAGAACTACATGCGTATACAAAGTATTCGTCTGGGATATGAACTTCCGTTCGATTTGATAAAGAAACTGGGTATCAGTCAGGCAACCGTGGCTTTGGAAGGTCGCAATCTCTTCGTATTCGGCTCGAGCTACGACAATTATCTCGATCCGGAAACAATGGGTAATCCGTATGCACAGCCTATCCCGAAATCATTTACATTCAGTTTGAATCTTAACTTTTAATTTGTAACGAACAATGAAAAAACAATATATTGGCTTGCTTTTTGCCTGTCTGACTTTCTTTTTGACGGGCTGCGACAAATTTCTGGATATTCAGCCAACAGGGAGTGTGATTCCTCAAACGCTGGCCGAATACCGTGCTTTATGGCTGAACGCCTGTACAACAGTCCCGGCAGACCGGGGACTTGCCGGTATGGGTGCTGACGAAATGTTTGTAAGCAATAAAAACGATCAGGACAAATATGGAGCTATCGAGCGATGGGAAGGTACGACAACTTCTACAACTACCGTATCGTTTGACTGGGCTAATTATTACGAAGTACTGTTTTTTGCTAATTTCATCATTGAACATCACGATGAAATATCCGAAGGAAGTCAAAGCGAAATAGAACAACTTACAGGTGAGGCTTACCTGATGCGTGCATACATGCATTTCATTCTGGTGAATCTGCACGGACAGCCTTATACCAAACCGGGAGCTCCAGCTACCAAAGCTATTCCACTGAAACTGGATACTGACCTGGAAAAACAGTTGTTCCGCAATACCGTAAGCGAAGTGTATACTTCTATTCTGGAAGATTTAAAAAGTGCTGAAGAGCTGATAAACGTGGAAAAATGGGATGACATTACCCTCTCTTACCGTTTTACCAAAGTATGTGTTCCGGCTATCCGTTCACGTGTGTACCTATACATGGGTGACTGGAAGAATGCTTATGCACAGGCGGAAGAGGCTCTTAAAACTAAAAATGAACTGGAAGATTTCAAGGCAGACGGATTCAAATTACCCAACCAGTATCAGTCGGTAGAAGCAATCAATGCACTGGAATATACGATTAACAACAACTATCAGAATGCTGTATCTGTACTTCCTTCATTCCTGACAATGTATCAGGAAGGCGACCTTCGCCCGGATGCATACTTTGCTCCGGCAGATAAAGACGGTAACCGCAAATCGAAAAAGGGGGGTAATTCTGAATTTCGCTGCACTATACGCACAGGCGAATTGTACCTGAACAGTGCAGAAGCAGCAGCACAATCGGATAACCTGCCTGAAGCTCGCAAGCGTTTGCTGCAACTTATGGAAAAGCGTTATACGGTAGAAGCGTATGCCCAAAAGAAAACTTCTGTAGAAAGCATGGGTAAAGATGAACTGATAAAAGAGATTCTGAACGAACGTGCCCGAGAACTTGCATTCGAAGGACACCGCTGGTTCGACTTACGCCGTACAACTCGTCCACGCATCGAAAAGATACTCGACGGTCAGAAATATGTATTGGAGCAGGATGACCCGCGCTATACGCTTCAAATTCCCAAGGAGGCAATAGCAGCTAATCCGAACTTAACTCATTGATAAATAAAAAAAGAGATGCGATGAAGAATGAATTTCATCGCATCTCTTTTTTTATTTATCGAATTGTCACTTACTCATGTCGTTCCATTTCATTGCGGATAAACGTCGTGACATTGATTTCCTCAACCTGATCAAACTTTTGTTTACGATACGGACAATCCGTACACAGGCATTTACTACATTTCGGACTCTCAAAAATGTTACATGGGTCCAAATGAATATTCAGTACAGCATGCTCCGAATACTTATCGTTCAGTACCTTCTGCAACTGAGCTCCGATGCGATGCCCTTGATCAATGTTATAATACCAGGGAATAGTCAGGTCACAATCCATATACAGAGAAGTTCCCGATTTTAAAACCTTTACGTTATGGATATCAATCCATTCCGGTTTTCGGTTACGGTTTAGTGTATCGGCAAGATCTTTCAACAAATTGATATCTGCTCTATCCAGTAAGTTGTCCGTCGTCTTTCTCAGAATAGAAATTCCGGTTATGATGATGATGGACCCAAAGATAAGTGCCATGGCACTATCTATCCAGGTAATTTTCGTAAAATAAAGAAGAATCAATCCTACTACCAAACCAATCGTAGAGTAAGTATCCGACTGCAAATGTTTTCCTCCTGCCACCAGCGCAATAGAATTATACTTCTTTCCGATATGTATGCTATACCACCCCATCAGATAATTAATCAGTCCCGATACTGCAATGATATAAATACCGATATCTACCTTTTGAATTTCATCCGGTACAAGCAATCGCTTTATACCTTCATAAATAATCATTCCTCCGGCAATTGATATCAATATGCCTTCGATAGAAGCCGATATCAGTTCTATTTTACCATGCCCGAAAGGATGATCAGTGTCCCGAGGCTTTTCCGACCAGCACAAGCTGAACAAACTTATTGTTCCAGCTGCCACATTGACTATACTTTCCATAGCATCCGTCAGTACACCTACAGAATTTGTCAGGTAATACGCAACGAACTTAACCACCAAAATTAATACTGATATCATCAGTATGTTTCGCTGGACTTTTTGCTTTAATTTATTCTCTGTTAGTTCCATAATCCTCAAAAGATTGAAGTTTGAAAAATGAGTGGACGAAAGTACAACTTATTTTTAACCCGACAAAAACATGATGGCTTAAAGTCAATCTAAATTTCAATATGTTACAATTTATCATTCATTTAATTAACAATTAACACATCAAATAGGAAAATGATTCCTAAAATCATTATAAAGAAACTTTTACCGGAATCTCATAAATATAGACTATTAATAATTATGCCCCCTGCCAAAACTGTTCACACAGTCAGGCAGAGGGCATGATAATCTTAAAAAAGCTTATATTATGAATTTTCTATCAAATCAAGAATCCCAACAAGATACCGGCAGCCACAGCTGAACCAATTACTCCAGCAACATTCGGACCCATAGCGTGCATCAACAAGTAGTTAGTCGGATCGTATTCCAATCCTACTACCTGAGAAATACGTGCTGAGTCGGGAACGGCAGAAACACCGGCATTACCGATAAGCGGATTAATCTTATTTTCTTTCTTCAATACCAAGTTGAATATCTTAACGAAAATCACTCCAGAAGCAGTAGCAATAAAGAATGACAACGCTCCCAAAATAAAGATCTTGATAGAATCCCAGGTCAAGAACTCAGATGCCTGAGTAGAAGCTCCTACGGTCAGTCCTAACAAAATAGTAATTGTATCAATCAGCGGACCACGGGCTGTTTCTGCAAGACGACGGGTTACACCACTTTCTTTCAGCAGATTACCGAAGAACAGCATACCCAGCAATGGCAAACCGGAAGGAACCAGGAAGCAAGTAAGCAACAAACCGATAATAGGGAACATCACCTTTTCTGTATGCGATACGGCACGAGGTGCTTTCATACGGATAAGACGTTCTTTTTTAGTAGTCAGCAGTCGCATAACAGGAGGCTGTATCACAGGCACAAGTGCCATATACGAATAAGCCGAAACCGCAATTGCTCCCATCAGGTTAGGTGCCAGCTTCGATGACAGGAAGATAGCCGTCGGACCATCGGCACCACCGATAATACCAATAGCAGCAGCCTGCATCGGATCGAAACCAATTTCCAGTGCAATCATGTAGGCACCGAAGATACCAAACTGAGCAGCCGCACCAATCAGCATCAGTTTCGGATTCGAGATCAGAGCCGAGAAGTCCGTCATCGCCCCAATGCCTAAAAAGATAAGCGGCGGATACCATCCGGAAGTCACACCCTGATACAAAATGTTAAGAACTGAGCCTTCCTCGTAGATACCTACTTTCAGTCCGGCTTCCATATTGAACGGAATATTACCGATAAGTATACCAAATCCGATAGGAATCAGCAACATCGGTTCGAATTCCTTAGCAATGGCAAGATAAATGAACACTATACCTATCAGGATCATAATAAGATGTCCCGGAGTGGCATTGTAAAAACCAGTATAGGTCCAGAAGTCTGCCAGGTTATTTTGTAAAAAACTACTAAATTCTCCCATATTACTCGATGATTATAAGGTCTGTACCTTCAAGAATAGATTCTCCCTTGCTTACCTTGATAGAAGTAACTTTACCATCACGGTCTGCTTTGATATCGTTTTCCATCTTCATGGCTTCCAGAATAAGCAACGTTTGTCCGCGTTTTACCATGTCGCCTTCCTTTACCTTGATTTCAAGAATTACACCAGGAAGCGGTGACTTGATGCCAGCCTTGCTTCCGACACTCGCCGGACGAGTCACGGCAGCAGGAGGAGCAGCCGGACTGGTAGATGCGGTACGTACTACAGGTTTAATTTTCGGCTTATTTTGTTTTTCTAATTCTATGGTATATGGCGTGCCATTTACTTCTACACGCACATTGTTATCTTCTATGTCACCCACGGTTACCTTATACAAGTTTCCGTTAATTTTATATCTGTATTCTTTCATGGTTTTTATCATTTTAAGATGATTATTTCTTATGTGGAGTTTCACGTAAAGTATAAATCTTCGAACTCCACGGAGAATAACTACGTTTCACACGACTGATGGTCAAGATTGTTTCTTCTACATCATGGTCGGCTCCCTGCGCTTCATGCAATGCCATAGAAATAGCAGCAATCACTTCACCCGGTGCCTCACCCAAACCTTTCTCCTTAGCTTCCTGCTTGTCGGTAATGTTGTGTGCAATCATAGCATTACGCTTACGCAACTTGATGGCAGCCTTACCAACCAGTTTAAAGCAGATATAAAGCAATATCAGTCCCAGAAAGACAACACTCATGGCAGATATAGCCATACCAATACCTATGGGGTCGTGTTGTTCAAACTTATCCATCTTAGGATTACTCTCTATCGTCTGATTGTTTGTACTCGGAGTCACATATTTGTCTGCGCTCGCTCCTTTGACTTCCCACTCAGCCGAAGCATCTCCTACTCTGGCATACGACTGATCTCCATTCAAAATTCCGGCTGGAACCGTCACTTCATCAAGTAACTTTTTACCAGAGTCATACAACCCAATCCAGTTTGCATTAGTCTTACTCAATACAAAATTGGTATGGAAAGTTCCACGTCTCGGATTTCCGTCTGCCCAAAAAAGTGTATGCTGACGCGGCTTGATGCTGGTCAGTACATCGCCTTTCGGAATGAAATAGGTAGCGGTATCTCCCGGTTCACTACTCACTTTCAGCAAGCACCCGGCAAGATCGGCTGTACTATATGCCTTATTGAATATTTCAATCCAGCCGCTATGTACGCCATAATCATCTTGGAAGTTATTCTGATTGTCCACCAGTACTTCATTGATGACCAGCTTACTGTTCGATTTCGTTTCTGTACAAGAAGTAAAACCGACCAGCAATAGCAAAGAAAGAAATATTCCTATTCTGTTTTTTCTCATAGATTTCTTAAGTTGAAAGTTAATAATCGAATAGTCCACGAATTACAATGGAATATTTCCGTGTTTCTTAGCCGGATTCGTCAGCTTCTTAGTCTGTAACTGCTGCAGAGCACGAATAATACGGAAACGAGTATTACGCGGCTCTATCACATCGTCTATATAACCATATTTAGCAGCATTATACGGATTTGCAAACAATTTAGTATACTCTGCTTCCTTCTCAGCCATGAACGCTTTCGGATCGGCAGCTTCTTTTGCCTCTTTGGCATACAAGACCTCTACAGCTCCGGCTCCACCCATTACAGCAATCTCAGCAGTTGGCCATGCGTAGTTCATATCACCACGCAACTGCTTACAACTCATTACAATATGCGAACCTCCATACGACTTACGTAAAGTTACAGTAACTTTAGGTACAGTAGCTTCGCCGTAAGCATAAAGCAATTTAGCTCCATGCAAAATAACAGCATTGTATTCTTGTCCTGTTCCTGGAAGGAATCCCGGAACATCCACCAATGACACAATAGGAATATTGAAAGCATCGCAGAAACGAACAAAACGTGCAGCTTTACGAGAAGCATTACAGTCCAATACTCCGGCCAAGAACTTCGGCTGATTGGCAACAATACCTACCGATTGTCCATTGAAACGAGCAAAACCTATTATGATATTTTTGGCAAAATCACGCTGTACTTCGAGGAACTCACCATTATCAACAATTGCTCCGATAACTTCATACATATCATAAGCCTTGTTCGGACTATCCGGAATGATTTCATTCAATGAATCTTCCAGACGGTCAATCGGATCTGTGCAGTCGACATAAGGAGGTTCTTCCAGATTATTCTGAGGTATGTAGCTTAATAGTTTACGAATCAGAGCAAGACCTTCTTCTTCAGTAGCAGCTGTAAAGTGAGTTACACCCGAACGAGTTGAATGTACACTTGCACCTCCCAAGTCCTCTTGTGAAACATCTTCTCCGGTCACAGTCTTTACCACCTTCGGGCCAGTAAGGAACATATACGAAGTACCTTCCATCATCAAGGTAAAATCGGTCAAGGCAGGAGAATACACAGCACCACCGGCACAGGGACCAAAGATACCTGAAATCTGAGGAACTACTCCAGAAGCCAATATGTTGCGCTGGAAAATTTCAGCATATCCAGCCAATGCATTGATACCTTCCTGAATACGCGCTCCACCCGAATCGTTCAGTCCGATACAAGGAGCTCCCATCTTCATAGCCATATCCATAACCTTGCAGATCTTTTGAGACATGGTTTCCGACAATGAACCAGCCGATACGGTAAAGTCTTGTGCAAAGACATACACCAGTCGTCCTTCAATTGTTCCATATCCTGTAACAACACCGTCGCCCAAATAATGTTTCTTATCCATACCGAAATTAGTACAACGATGTTTTACGAACATATCCATTTCTTCAAAACTACCTTCGTCAAGCAGCATGGCAATACGTTCGCGTGCTGTATATTTCCCTTTAGCGTGTTGCTTTTCGATAGCCTTCTCACCACCGCCCAAACGAGCCTGGGCACGCAGTTCGATAAGCTCTTTTACTTTTTCAAGTTGGTTACTCATGGTACTAGAAATTTATTAAATTAATAAATGACAACATACAACGGCGGACATACCTTCGCTTAAAAGCAACAAAGTGACGAAGAATCTTGCATACATTCATAAATGTTCACAAAATTCTCCGTCACTTCTTTATTCCGAATGACAACAAACGGTCAATGTCCTCACCATTTCATTCATTGTCCGTAATTATTTTTCACAAAGTTCGGTTAATACCCCCATCGTTGATTTCGGATGAAGGAAAGCAATACTCAAGCCTTCTGCACCTTTTCTCGGAGCTTTATCAATAAGACGAATGCCATTTGTTTCAGCTTCAGCCAAAGCATTTGCTACACCATCTTCAACAGCAAATGCTACATGATGAACTCCCATGCCTCTGTTTTCAATAAACTTAGCAATCGTACTGTCAGGTCCTGTAGGTTCAAGTAATTCAATTTTCGTTTCACCACATTTCAGAAAAGCAGTTTTCACTTTCTGATCTTCGACAGTTTCTATATTATAACATTTCAATCCAAGTACATTTTCATAATAAGGAAGGGCTTCTTCAATGCTTTTTACAGCAATTCCCAAATGTTCGATGTGAGAAATTTTCATAATCAAGTTGTTTTTAATGGTATTAAAATCTAAAGTTGGTTCATATCAACTGCACAAAGAAAACAAAAATGTGCAGAATAAAGAAATATTTCCCTATTTTATTTTCGCTATAAACTCTTTTTTTAGTTTATTTTTATTTTACAAAAATCTCGAATGTCAGAAATATTTTTCTTTCATTGGTAGATATACTTCACAAAGTATTTTCCTATGATATTACTTATTTATCAACATCTTAAGCATCCATTTTTCTGAAGATGGCTACTCAACTACAAACAACACGCAATTCAACATCACAAATTATCGTCAACCTGTTTTACCAAACAACATCTAATGATCTTTTCTGCTCAAAGCTTAAAAGATATTATTTTCCATTTCTCGACAAAAAGAAGTTATATTGTAAAAACACAATCTGCCACATATCGTACACGGAGATTATATATAGATACGGATCAATAAGCGGTTCAGCCAATTCCATTTCACCCTAAACCAGCGGCGTGTACTCAACTGTTTTCCTCCGAAACGTAAAATAAAGTCGCGATAACTGAATTTTCGGAAAGGAAGTCCCGCTTCTATAAATTCAAAATGATTGCAACCATGCTCTCTCGCATAAGTCATCGCTCCCCAAACAGCCAGTACTCCCGGATAAAGCAACGGATAACTTTTACGCATACCTGCCGAAAACATCAGATAAGCCGTATCACCAGAGAACAAACATACTGCTCCTCCAATCACCTTTCCCTTATAACGAACAACAAAGATTTTACCTATTCCACCAATCGAGGACTGTTCAGAAAAAGAAGCAAAGAAACGGAAATCAGGAAGATAACGATGTATTTTGGCAGAATAATACTTCTTCAACATTGCAAAAAAAGCTTTGATAGTGTCAGAAGAAGAAGCAATTTCAACAGAAGCTCCATTTTCGACTCCTCTGGCAATCTGACGTTTACGAGAAGGGCTCATCCATTTATCGAGCTGCTCATGATGAATAGAATTACGTATCCGCAGCCAACGTACCGGGAAATAATCATTTCGCCGGAAATACCGATACCCAAACAAAGGTTCTTCGATATTACGAAACTCCAATAAAAAGGAGGATTCCTTATAGCGAAGAGTAAAATACGTCAGCAGTTCATCGAAAACCTTCTCTCGCCTTTGTGTCTGACAGAAATACTCTCCTGTACCATAAACATACGTTTTACTTGTAAACCCTAATAAACGGAAATTACGCCGAGTAACACACAACAGCTTCCCTATCGGTCTGTTTCCTTCGGAAGCGACCAGCAGCACCGGACGATAGCCGGGCGTTTGCTCCAATATCCGAAACAGCTCAGTAGAATGAAAGACATTCGTTCCCGGCAAATCGGGAATGTCTTTTGCATGTTCGTATGTAGTCAACCTGATAGCCATTGTATCGCAAATTTATGATTTTTTTTGAGCATTACGAGTTTATAGATTATATTTGTCGTACAAAAAACAGATATTTTATGAAAAGTTTCAGCGAATTGATAAAGCAACGGCGCAGCATGCGCAAGTTTACGTCCGAAGAATTAACACAAGAGGAAGTAGTAACTCTGCTAAAAGCCGCTCTCATGTCACCTTCCTCAAAGCGCAGCAACTGCTGGCAATTCGTAGTTATCGACGACAAAGAAACGCTCGACAAGTTGTCACGTTGTAAGGAAACAGGATCATCTTTCCTAAAAGATGCCCCACTTGCCATAGTAGTATTAGCCGATCCTCTTGCCAGTGATGTATGGATAGAAGACGCCTCTATAGCCTCCCTGATGATTCAGCTACAAGCTGAAGACCTGGGACTGGGCAGTTGCTGGATACAAATACGCGAACGATATACCGCTACAGGCATGTCTTCCGACGAATATGTACACGGCATTCTTGGCATTCCTCTACAACTTCAGGTACTATCCATCGTTGCAATCGGACACAAAGGTATGGAACGCAAACCATTCGACGAGTCACATCTGTTATGGGAAAAAGTACATATTAATAAATATGGAGGAGAATAAACGTGGTAACGAAAGCATCAAACCATAAAGACACCTACCGTGCTACAGCTGTCTTTCTCGCCTTGATGGGAATTCTCTATCTTGCAGACCGTCTGATAGGCTTTTCGAGCCACGGACTACCATGGGTTATGCAAAAAGATACCATGCTACTTTATGCTGCAGTTATCTTTCTTTGGTTCAAGGCAGACAAATCGGTAGGAATTATTCTGGCAGGTATCTGGCTCATTCAAAACATTAGTCTGGTAGTTTCCCTGTTAGGGCAAATGTCAAGCTACTTGCTTCCTGCCGCCTTACTGCTAATAGGAATATTACTCTACTGGCTATCTTCCCGATAAGACATCACCACATCAAATGTCAACTTTACATGGAAATTAAAAACATCATTATCATAGGAGCTGGAAATGTAGCAACACACCTCGCCACCGCCCTCTTGAAAGCTGGATACAATATCCGCCAAATCTACAGCCGGACAGAAGCCTCTGCCTCCGAACTGGCAAACCAACTGGGATGCCCTTATACGACTCACATCGGGAGCGTTGCTTCCGACGGGGACTTATACATTGTATCGGTAAAAGATTCCGCTCTCAACACCCTGCTTGCATCACTTGTACAGCAAGCACCACACGCCCTATTCGTACATACTGCGGGCAGCGTCCCCATGAATATATGGCAAGGACTCACAGAACGCTACGGCGTACTTTATCCGATGCAAACCTTCAGCAAACAACGTCCGGTAAACTTTCAGGAAGTTACTTTCTTTACAGAGGCACATTCTCCTGAAGATTTGCAAGCACTAAACAAAATAGCAGCAAACTTAGGGAGCAAAGCATACGAAGCCTCTTCGGAACAGCGCCGCTATCTGCATATAGCAGCCGTATTTGCCTGCAACTTTGCCAACCATATGTATGCAATAGCTGACCATTTACTATCCACACACGGACTACCTTTCGAAGCAATGCTTCCACTTATCGACGAGACAACCAGGAAAGTGCACAAACTCTCTCCTGTTGCAGCACAGACAGGTCCGGCACAACGATACGATGAAAACGTCATCGACAAGCATCTGGAAATGCTACAAAACGAACCCCGTCTGGCAACCATATACGAACAAGTCAGCAAAAACATTCATGAATACAATAGAAACCAAATAAAAGACTTATGATAAATTACGATCTAACCCAAATACGTGCATTGGTATTCGACGTAGACGGTGTACTGAGTGCCGAAACCATTACACTACATCCCAATGGCGAACCCATGCGCACGGTTAATATAAAAGACGGTTACGCTCTGCAGTTAGCAGTAAAGTGCGGCCTGCATGTAGCCATTATCACCGGAGGAAAAACAGAGTCCATACGCAAACGTTACGAAGGATTAGGCATAAAAGACATTTACATGGGTGCCGCCGTAAAGACAAAAGAATTTGCAGAACTGCTGTCCAAATACAATCTGAAGCCAGAAGAAGTACTCTACATGGGAGACGATATTCCCGATTACGAAGTACTCCGTCGGGCAGGACTTCCCTGCTGCCCGGCAGATGCCGCACCAGAAATCAAAGCAATCTGCACATACATCTCCCACCGGAATGGAGGGTATGGATGCGGACGTGACGTAGTAGAACAAGTACTCCGCGCACAAGGCAAATGGATGTCACACGAAGCCGCTTTTGGCTGGTAACTAACAAGAACGATTATGCTCGAAAATCTGAAGAAATATAAAATCAAACTGGCCTCCAACTCTCCGCGCCGCCGAGAGTTATTATCCGGATTAGGAATAGATTACGAGGTCAAGATTCTGCCAGGTATAGACGAAACCTATCCCGGCACACTGACAGGCGAAGAAATTCCTGTCTATATAGCCCGTGAAAAAGCAGATGCTTACCGCCCTTCCATGCAGCAAGACGAACTGATTATCACTGCCGATACAATAGTCTATATAGATGGCGAAGTATTAGGTAAGCCCAAAGATGAAGCAGATGCCGTCAGCATGTTGCACAAACTATCAGGACGTTCGCATCAAGTCATCACAGGAGTATGTCTTACAACGACTGAATTTCAAAAAACTTTCGCCTCCATAACAGAAGTCACTTTCGATACTCTGAGTGAAGAAGACATTCACTTCTATGTAGAACATTACCGTCCCATGGACAAGGCTGGTTCATACGGTGTGCAGGAATGGATTGGTTTCATCGGAGTAACCGGATTGAAAGGCTCCTATTTTAATGTTATGGGACTGCCTGTCCAACGATTATATCAAGAATTAAGGAAATTATAAAGCAAACGTTTATCCGGCTTCCGGCAAAAGCGATCGAGATTACATACTATTTATTTACTGAAGAAGCAGCCTCATTATACCAACGAAGCTGCTTCTCTCCATGAATCGACTCATGGCCAAACCAACCTATAAAAACAATTCACCAAGTACCTCTCTGTAATGCAAGAGTCCTTTATTGAATCTACTTAAAATCACACAACATATATTTTAATCTCTTTTTTCCATAAAAAATCCGGCTCTTTACCAAGCTTATCGATATTCCTAACTTATCGGCTATCTCCTGATATTTAAATCCGGCCAGCCTCATCAGTATCACTACACGATAATCATCAGGAAGCTTGTTTATCATTTTATAAATTTCCTCCATGCCACAACTATCGTCGATAAACTCTTCCACGCTTCTATCTATTTCAGCACAAACATTATTATCCGAAATATTCTGATACATACAATAACTTTTCGACTTGCAGATATTCACAAATGTATTATGCATTATCGTATAGAGCCATCCTTTTAAATTAACATTCTCATTATATTTATCTCTGTTTTCAAGTGCCTTCAACAATGTTTCCTGAATCAAGTCTTCCGCATCTTCTCTCTTCGGAAACATCAAAAGCGCATATTTCAGAAGCTTTTCACGCAATGCTATCAGCTCCCTCTCAAAGTCAACAGTTTCCATTTTCAACGTTCATTAAACAGCCTGTCAGCTTAACACATCATTTTAATTTCACTCCAATGGTAACTGTCTTTTCCATTCTTTGACAAGCATACGCAGCAGCTCTACAAGAAAATCACTCACATGCACCTCATCAACATATAAACTCAAAACCAGAGAGTGCAAGGCTGAATCGTCCGTACTACGCACAAAAGCCATAAAATCACAAACCTGCTTATGAAAATATTGCTCATGCTCAAACAAATCATTCAAGGCAACCACAGGACTTTGCCATTTTTCGGCTTTATATGCCAGTTCACGTATAGAAACAGTTCCTCTTTCTCTCAATAAAAATGCCGTTAACTTTTGCATCCTGTCCGCTTTCTTCTGTCCTTGTGTTTTCAGCCACAAAGCCAACACGGGTAATTCCTGTTCTTCAAAATATATCTGAAATGCAGTATACAAATTGGACGACCATAACTCCGTGTTCAGTTGTTCATTGACTACCTCTTCTATCCTTTTATCCATCATCTTTCTTTTTAATCCACTTTAAGACTCCCCATGTGACGCCTAATTCGCCAAAAGCTGTACATAATGACAATATGTCACAAGTAAAATATTAAAACAGACAAAATATCAATTTCCTTTTCAATGAGCTTTATTTTACAAAAAATTTTTTCCAGCTCATCGGTACATAATAACTCTCTTACTTCACGTATATCTTTCAATGTACGATAGATTAAACTCCATATCTCGCTATCGGTATGGCGAGTTTCATCATAGTCCATAGTCCACTATCGGATACATACAAAAAGATGAATGGCACATAATTTGTAAATTATATGCTGCAACATAAAAACAAGAAAAACGCTAAAAAAAAGAATCCAATAAAAGAAACGGTAACCTACGGCAAACGAAACAAAGGTTTCAATACCGCTTTCATAGTTGTTTAGTTTAAGTGCTTTCATACATATACAATATGTCAGCTTGCTTCCCCTTGAAGCTGTTTTTATAAAAGTTAAGCGTGGGGAACTTTAGTATTACCTGTTCAGAAGTATCCCCATACTTGATAACCGAGCAATACATAAAGCCCCACGCCTATATGCATACATATTGCTCAAACAGCAGATACACAGATACAATAGTCCGTGGAGCGTTTTTGTATTATCCTTTGTTATCGTTGTGAAATTGGGGATTTCCTGAACTTTGGATAATGCCTAAAACGCTTCTAATACTTTCTTTTTCTTCTAAGAGTAAGACAAATATACGAAATTTTTCATTTGTACCGAAAAACAGCACAAATATTTTCACGAATACGTCTAAAAAGTGCAAAAAGAAAGGGTATTCCGTTTACAAAAAAATAAGATAAAATACTATGCAAATAACATATCTTTCTACCCCATTGTACAGATTTTATTCCATAAGGTACAATTAAGACTGATTCAGCACCTCGAGGAAGGTAAGTACAGCCTGATTTTATTCCATAAGGTACGATTAAAGTCCCCAATGTAATCGGCAAGACGAAGGATTACGAATTTCAATTCCATAAGGTATGATTAAAACGACTTGATACAATGGACGATCTTCACAAGCCACAACATTTCATTCCATAAGGTATGATTAAAACCAAGCATACAATAAGACATTGGTGTGTAACAGAGATATTTCAATTCCATAAGGTATGATTAAAACATCGAAAGAGAAATGCAACTATTTATCAAGAACTAATTTCAATTCCATAAGGTATGATTAAAACTTCGTCGTCGGGGTATACAGGACGCGGTGTGTATGCATTTCAATTCCATAAGGTATGATTAAAACTTTTTTTATTTTTTGATTATTCTCATTCATTCGCATTTCAATTCCATAAGGTATGATTAAAACTAAATTAATAGTTTAGTTTATGAAAAAAATAAGAATATTTCAATTCCATAAGGTATGATTAAAACTTCCGGTTTCTGCGAATATATAGTTGTATTGACTATTTCAATTCCATAAGGTATGATTAAAACAGGTCAAGCAGGTAGTTTATCCCGAATCTGTCTTCTGATTTCAATTCCATAAGGTATGATTAAAACACAAAAAATAAACCTAAACTCATATCATTATTCTCATTTCAATTCCATAAGGTATGATTAAAACTGGCAGAAGGCAGTAGATAAGCTGCGTATGACTTATTTCAATTCCATAAGGTATGATTAAAACAAAGCCTTCAGCAATTTATTAAGTATGTTTACTGAATTTCAATTCCATAAGGTATGATTAAAACAAATCAAAAAACTGGTGAACCCTAAACTGCAAATCTATTTCAATTCCATAAGGTATGATTAAAACGATGCAGTCCGGTACGTGATGAACAAGGTCGGAACAATTTCAATTCCATAAGGTATGATTAAAACAAAGTAATTCTGTACACCAGCCTGATAAGGAACACTTATTTCAATTCCATAAGGTATGATTAAAACCATACGTCGAAGTTCCGAAAGCCGGAGCATCTAAGTAATTTCAATTCCATAAGGTATGATTAAAACTTTTCGCCGCGGATGGCTCAACCGCATCGATGAGCATTTCAATTCCATAAGGTATGATTAAAACTGGCAGAAGGCAGTAGATAAGCTGCGTATGACTTATTTCAATTCCATAAGGTATGATTAAAACAAAGCCTTCAGCAATTTATTAAGTATGTTTACTGAATTTCAATTCCATAAGGTATGATTAAAACAAATCAAAAAACTGGTGAACCCTAAACTGCAAATCTATTTCAATTCCATAAGGTATGATTAAAACGATGCAGTCCGGTACGTGATGAACAAGGTCGGAACAATTTCAATTCCATAAGGTATGATTAAAACAAAGTAATTCTGTACACCAGCCTGATAAGGAACACTTATTTCAATTCCATAAGGTATGATTAAAACCATACGTCGAAGTTCCGAAAGCCGGAGCATCTAAGTAATTTCAATTCCATAAGGTATGATTAAAACTTTTCGCCGCGGATGGCTCAACCGCATCGATGAGCATTTCAATTCCATAAGGTATGATTAAAACTTTCGCTTGCCTGACCTTCGTAAACTTTATGTTGAATTTCAATTCCATAAGGTATGATTAAAACGACAAATTGCGTACTTTCCCAGACGAGCGCCGCGACATTTCAATTCCATAAGGTATGATTAAAACCCACCGGCTGCCACCGGCCGCACACCTTCGCCGGATCCGCATTTCAATTCCATAAGGTATGATTAAAACACTATAAACACCGCGCTAAGTTATGGATTTCAATCATTTCAATTCCATAAGGTATGATTAAAACGACTCTGAAAGCGGTCTATATTATTACGATGCGGATTTCAATTCCATAAGGTATGATTAAAACTATGAATCAGGGCTTAGACGTGAAAATCTTTTGAAATTTCAATTCCATAAGGTATGATTAAAACCCTGTTACTCTTTGGCTTCCTTTTGTTGTTGATAATTTCAATTCCATAAGGTATGATTAAAACCCTGTTACTCTTTGGCTTCCTTTTGTTGTTGATAATTTCAATTCCATAAGGTATGATTAAAACGAGTTGACAGAGCTTTTAGAGTTATAGTTATGCAATTTCAATTCCATAAGGTATGATTAAAACCTTGCGTGTCGCTTATGATTTTAGTCATCATACCTTATTTCAATTCCATAAGGTATGATTAAAACAATGATGCTTATCTGAAAATAGTTCCTGATAAGATTATTTCAATTCCATAAGGTATGATTAAAACCAAATACTAATATATATTCAAATCCTCTCGGAAAAGAATTTCAATTCCATAAGGTATGATTAAAACTCATCATTTCTTTTAGTTCCTGCATGGAATTTTCAATTTCAATTCCATAAGGTATGATTAAAACAAGTAGAAGAAAAAAAAGGAGTATATTCTTGCAAATTTCAATTCCATAAGGTATGATTAAAACTTGGGTAAAGACCCGGAGATAACCAAATTTGAGAAATTTCAATTCCATAAGGTATGATTAAAACTTTTCTGTGTATATGATTTCCGCTCCGTCCTCTATATTTCAATTCCATAAGGTATGATTAAAACTGTATATTGTATAATTAGTTGGTATACCGTATATATATTTCAATTCCATAAGGTATGATTAAAACCATGTGTCGCCTGGTAGTCCGACTTCGCAAAGGAAATTTCAATTCCATAAGGTATGATTAAAACCAAACACAAAACAGTATGACTATCAAAGGTATGGAATTTCAATTCCATAAGGTATGATTAAAACATAGAGTTACAAACTAAAAACACAACACAAACAAATTTCAATTCCATAAGGTATGATTAAAACTGCGCTGGTGTGCGCTGGTGTGCGCTGGTGTGCGCATTTCAATTCCATAAGGTATGATTAAAACTGGCGTGTGTCCGGCGGCGTGGCGTGTGATCCGTATTTCAATTCCATAAGGTATGATTAAAACGAGCGTGAGTTCCCTTTTTTTATTCCCTTTCCTTAATTTCAATTCCATAAGGTATGATTAAAACCGTGGCGTATGATCCGGCGGCGTGGCGTATGTCCGTATTTCAATTCCATAAGGTATGATTAAAACACTGAAAATTGTACGTCGCACCGTGACCGATGAGCAATTTCAATTCCATAAGGTATGATTAAAACCCTTCATTTTCATTTTAATATATACTGAAAATAAAGTCATTATACAATGCAAATATAAGAAAATTATAAGAAAAAAATGTCGATGTCTATTACTATAAAAATCCTTAGGCATCGACATTCTCATAAGTACCTATGTTTCAATAAGTCAAAGATCCATTTAGAGAATAAAGTTTCCTAAGATGAAGAAATATTATCCCATCGACAAAATTTATCAGAGAAAAACGTCTATATTAGAACGCTCTTTCCCCACAATTTGCTTATCCATCGTATATTGGGAGGAACCGCTAAATATAATTATGCTGTCTTCCTCTTTTTTCATAAATGTATCGCATAACATCAACAATTCTTTTAAACGAGCCTCTGATATTTCACCTTCAAAAACAGAATTTTGAATCCAGTTCAGATACCTTCGGCACAATTTTAACATTTTTCCGACTCTCCGCTCTCCAAAATCATATACTAAAATAACATACATATCACCAATACATTTTAAAAGGTTTATATTCCTCTATACCCAGCAAATGTTTGGCTAATTTATAACATTCCAGTTTCACAAGATGCTTGTAACTGACTGAACGCTTTAAAGAGCGATGTTGAATGGTTTCCTGCAGCCGATCTTCTAAAGCCTTTACAAATATCTTCTTTCCCATGGAATTAAGCAAACATTTATTCAACTTCCAATCAAAATGTTTTCCCTGAATCTCCTTTCGGTTTAATACCTTAAAAATCACTCGGTCTACGATAATGGGTTTGAAGATTTCCGCAATATCCAATGCCAAAGAGTAACGACGTTCACCTGGCTTATGCAAATAACTAATAGTTGGATTCAATTGTGTCTGATGAATGGCACGCAAACAAAGTGTATAGCATACCATGTTACCAAAGGAAATCAGTGCATTTACCTCATTCTGTGGAGGACGTTTGGTACGAGTACCCATTTCAAAGTCATTCAGTATCAAATTAAATGCCGTATAATAATATTGTCTTATCTGACCTTCTACTCCCATCAATTCCTCCGTACTACTAGTTTGAGATATTTGAGAAGAAAGTTTTTTCATCAGGTCTATCAATTCTTCCATATCCTTCCCCCTCCGATTATAATACTGAAGATTTTTAATCATATTATAAGCCGCTCCTTCAATAAACTTCTGAGCAATACACATTCTTTTCTTGAGGTTCTGGTAATGGGAGGTCTGTGCCAACAGCATTCTACCGGAAAGTAAGCTATCTCTCGGCATGAAAGAACCCGTGTAGTTCTCATAATAATCAAAAAAGTGGACAGCAATGTCTTTCTGGCCTAGAAAATTAAACAACGCACTATTTGCACGCAATGAGCCAAACACATAAAACTCACTGATATCTTCCACTGGTAAATAACGGGGTTGGGAAAAAACAGGAGTATCTTCTCCCTCTTCCGTGCAAGGAGTAAATTTTAATGTGTTATCTTTTCTTTCTAAAACACCCGGATTAAACAAATAAAAAGTTTTCTTCATTCTTCCACCTCCTTACAATAACAAAATTCATAATAACTGCAATTACGACACAATGACTTTTGTACCAAAGGCGGACATTGCGCATCTGAAATAATATTCTCGATATCTGCCTTCATTTCTGTTATCTTTCCTCGGTCGGAATCTGTTAGATTGACTGGTTGAGTTTTTCTCAAAACCGGATACTCAAGCAAGCCTGTCACTCCTTCAATCCCATTCTTTTCAAACACATATAGGTAATACTTTACCTGCCATTCATGAGCTTTCTCTACCTTGTTAGACTTCTTGATTTCATGAATTACTTTATTCTTGGTGTCATAATAATCAACCTTTATTCCATCTAACTCTATCTCTTCATATTTTGCAGAGCGCTGCGGGTAAGAATCCTCATGAATCAGTTTACCCTCAAACACAAGGTCTGAGGTGTGTTCAAAATTAATACCATTTGCAAACAGCCAAAGTTTACGTTTGCATACTTGATAATAATTAAAATGTGTACCGGTAATTTGCATATTTATTCATTATATTATCTCATAATAATCAGGCTTTCTTTCTATGCAACCTTGTTTTTCATCATAGAATAATTCCTCTGCAATCCATACTTCTATATTCTTTGGACGTTTTTTCCTATCCAAATGATAAGGATATACAGAAACTAAAAGTTCGTTTGCTTCGATATAACGTTTCTGTTCTACTAGGTCACAATATTCTTCTTTTAGATTATAACACAACACATCTATTTTCTGATTATTCTGATCTAATATTTCATCAGCCCAATCTTCACATATTCCAGCAATCCACTTCTTTTCAAAATAGGAAACAGAATTCAGTCCCTGTTCGAAATCCGTTCTTTGTTGTGCAGAGTACCCATCTTTATACACTTCATTGCAGGCCCTGATCAAATCATCCTCAGACAAGTCTTTGCCATCCAACTCAGACATTACAGCCCAAGTATCTCTCAGTAACTGCTCATCATAAAAAGGAGTTTTACCTATAATTTCCTCAAAGAGATGTACATCGGCCATTTTCTTATGATCAGAGGCATCTACCAATTTACCAGCACGATTCACACGACCCAAACGTTGAATCAGGGAATCTATAGGAGCATTTTCTATATAAGCGGTATCATAATCTATATCCAAACTTACTTCAACCGCTTGTGTGGCTACAAGTAGTTGAGGACGTTTGCTCCTATCTGTATGCGTCACAAAATGTTCTATCTCTCTCCTTGATTTCTGAGTGAATCCGCCATGCAGCATCATCTTCTTCGAATCATCAAAATCTATTTTCTGATAAATCTGCTGACAAGTTTTCACATTATTGACCACAACCAGTACAGACATACCATTGTTTAAATCAGCTTCAATCTGACCAATATACTGACCTACATTTTCTTGTGCATGACAAATCAAATGATGGCGTTTTCTTCCCATCACACAGGCATCTGATGAAAAACTTGAATCAGGACGAACAATTCGAGAATAATCTCCCCCATAAATCTGTTCTACAATTTCTTTCAATAAAAAATCTGGGATAGTGGCAGACATGAACAAAAACTTAGCTCCAAAAAATTTTCTAAGAATTTTGACAGTACCCAACATTTTCCCTGTCAAGAAAGCATTATACGCATGAAATTCATCAACAACAAACAAAGCATTCTGACACTCCAACATGGAAAACTCCCATCCTTTTCCATGACAAGGTATCCGTAATAACTGGTGTAAAGTCATAATTTTTACCGGATAATAGACTTCACGAGACAGAGAATTCAGACTCCGCGCTTTTTGTTCAAGTTCTCTATAATCAGGATTTACATTCGAAGACTCTTCACACAGTTCATTGTATATAAAGTTTAAAGACTTAGAATGTTGTACCATTACTTCCGAACGATCATATACATCACAAAGACGTTTCATCATCGCATTGATGGAGGCTGTATAAGGCAACAGATAAAACAAACGATTTCCTTTCGACTGATTAGCGTATACCCAGCTCAAAGCAGCTTCCGTCTTACCTGAGCCCGTAGGTGCATGCAGAACAGTATCTCCTTTCCACTGTTGTAACTGCTCTTGAAAATGACGAAACGGAAATTTATTGAATTTGTCGTGTGGTTGGAAATCACTCAAAGATATCAACTGATAATTGGGAATCTCTGCCCGACCTCCAGATGCCAAATGATCTGCCGCTTGCAAGAAAGCTCTCAACAAAGAGAAATGCTGCCGGTCTTCCAAGTAAGGCACCGCCTTTACTTGCTTACCTTTTCTGAACATGTAACAAAAAGTTGACGGAATTTCTTCTAATTCTTCTTGTCTGTAAACAAATTCTTCTGAAAATAAAGAAAGCCATGACTGTAAAGTTTCCAAGCACATGGTTCCTTCAGAAAATGGCAAATAAGCTCCCTCATCCACTGAAATACTAATGTCATTCAAATCTTGCATATCCAAAGACCTTTCGCAAGAGTCTGACTCTACACTTTTATGATGAGTCCCAACTGCGAACAACACTGCATCATTTACCTCCAAAAAAGTTTCCGCAAACCAGACAGATACTAATTCGTGACGGATGCTGGCATATTTGTCACCATCCAACCTTTTCTGAAAAGTAGGATGCACCTTTCCCAAGTCATGCAAAATCGCAGCAAATACAAAATTTTGTTTTAAAAAAGCTTGTGCGGTATCCGATAAAGACAGAGACTGAAGCAACTTCAGCCCTGTCTCTATTACCGTGCAAGTGTGCTCATACAAAGTGGTTCCATCACTTTTAGCTCTTACTTTCTTTATATCCTCTACATTCATATCGTAAACGTATGCATATAAAAATCTGTAGATTGCTCATCCAAAGTTCGATACAAATTAGCACATTTCACATGTACTCCCTCACTATGCACTGCAACAAACATCATCGGATTTATAGGGATTCTGCCACTTCCAACCCTCTCTCCTTCAGCATAAGATTCTGCAACCTGCACAAGCTGTCCGGGTATAATCTGATTCGCATCAAAAGGAATCATACAACCTCTCAAAGTCCCTTCTGGTATAGGAGTAACTTCTTTGACACAAACATTTTTTATTTGGAGCAAATCTTGTGAACGACCTAATGCTGGAGTTCCTACAGGAGACTCAAAATACCCCTTCCAATCTATACGGTCTATCCAGATGGTTAAATCAGGATTTATCTGGAATTCACGAGTATATGCATCACTCCCTTTATCATGGCTCTTTATTTTCTTCCCATCAAATTGCAACCTTCTTCGGGTTTCTATATCCAAAGAAACTGTATCATAAAGATACCGGAAACCGATCTTTACTTCATTACAGGACACAAAGCGCCCCAGACAGCAGCCTATTATTCCTAAAATAGTAGAATAAGGAGGTACTGGCATACACAGGGCATTTCCGGAAAGAACAAACGGAAGACGAGGAGTAGCAGTCCAGCCTGAAAACTGTATTTCCAGTACTTTATCCATTATTTCAAATATTTATCAATGAACATTTCTACAATTTTGACAGGGCTATCTACTACAAATGTATCCCCATTCAACGCTTTCACTTCTGCTTCATTCTCCAGATATCCAGTTCGAACTCCGATACACACAGGAGTCTGAAGTTTATCTTTATAATCTTTGGCTAATTCCTTCAACAAATCAACATTTAACTTCGGACGCTCACCGTCTCCTATATATAGGTTATTGAAGCAAGGATTTGCGGATGACATTCCTGCAAATACAATTACCTTAGGGGAAACATCGGCTCCAAATGCAGCCATTTTTGCACCTCCACGAAGATGTACCAGCCCTTTCAACAGTCCTGCAGCACGTTCGTTTCTTAGTCGTTCCGCATCTTGAAGTGTATAAACTTGTACATTTTTCTGTGGATTCTCTTCTAGTAGAATTCCTTTATATTTTTCTATCAAATCTTTTGACAATTCCACACGAGACGGTGTATTCACAAAGCATCCCAAGCGGTAACATTCCAAATTAAAGAATCCTTCTAAATGAGTAGAATAGAAGCGAGTTGAATAGGGTAAAGGAGTTCCGTCTTTCGGAAAGACAAAAGCATTATCTACCGTTAAAGCGCGCATTTTAGGAATGCCTTTCAAAATAGAAGTTTTAAATGGAGACGTACGCTGAATACTTTCCGCCCCTTTAGAACCACTTTTCATATATCCAAACAAGTCATCCTCCGGATATGTAACAGGGTCTAATTCTGTGGCAGCCTTTGAGGTAGCTCCTTTTTCATTTGTATTAATAGCATGTAATTCGCTAGGTTGCCAGCCATTTTCTTCATTCGCTGTATTTCTGAGCCAACGACGCCATGCCTGGGCTGATACGTAAGGAACTTCTTCCTTGCGCCCATTCACAGTTTCCTTAAAAGTCTTTGGAATTACTGTATTTTGATCTTCACCTGCAGCTAATCCTGCACCATTCAAAAAAGTAGCGGTTGCATCACACAACACATTTCCTGTAATGTTTTTAATTTGTTCTGACATAACTATTTAATTTTAGAATTACTCATTAATATTATTTGAAGAAATTTCATTCAGTTTGAGCCTGAAGGCAAACAAAAATGTCTTGAATGCATAATTTCCCCAAGGATCATAAATCAAGTCGTATTCATCCCATTCTTTGCCACTTTCATTCAGGCGTTGCAAGATAGAATAAAACCATATCATCTGTAATCGTAAATCGCTACGAGGAATCGAACGTTTAATCTTATTACATAGCATTACATATTTTGATTTGTCCACTGCATCCTGAAATCTGTAAGCTATATATTGACAAGTAAACTCATTCATACGATCTAACCATTTCTTGATATCTGCATCCAATGGCTGAACAGGAAATTCTATATCTTCTTCCTCTAAAGATAAATCTTCCTTGTTTCCATCATATAATCTCAACAAAGCACAGATTCCGTATATGTTTTTCTTACCATTCGTGGTATAAAATAATGGATACAGACGATAAATCCCGTCCTTCCAAGCATTCTCTATCAATAGTTTATCAAATACAGAAGGATCTACATCATTAGTTTGTTCCCCATATCGAAATTCCGGGATACGATCTTTTTCCCGTGAATAATCAGAAGAACTATCCATCAGACGAATCATCTTCGCACAAAACCGAAAAGCCATTGTGTCCTTGACATTCAGTGGAGGACAATCAGATATAGAAACTCCTTTTTGATAATAAAAATGCACTAATTTATAAATCTGAAAACAACGATATGAAATAGGTAACGATTCAGAATCATCCAAAATAGCTATCTGACAACTCATTGACCAATCCCCTCCTTTCGTAGCACGCCATAGTATTCTGTTCAGTAATGATGTATAATCATTTTTCACTTCATAAGCATCAGTTTTACTCAATACGGCGTCATCTTTCTCATCTTTATACTTCATTATCAGACCAGAAATATACTGGGCCATTGCAGTCTTTTTCTCTTGATGAATGGCTTTCCAATAAGACTCGAAAAACTCCACACTAACCCCTTCATACTTTTTGGCCGGATAAAGGCCTGACCACTCTCTGTTATCAGACAAACATTCCAAAAAGCTTGAACTTAATGCAGGAGTATTCAATATATGTGTCAGTTCCCCCTTATGACGCTTACGCAATAAAGCCAACCGCCTAAGTAATTCATTAGGTACTCTGTCTATAGAACAACTGGCACCAGCACCTGAGTTAGAAAAGCTCCACAAGTTCACATCTGCATATTCACAGTCGGCCTTACATCTTTCCATGACTTCCAGTGCTTCCAAAATATAATTTCCTTTTGTAGCCCCCTTCATATTTTCAATCGGAGCATTCGTCGTGACGACTTCTTTTACTTTTTCAACTAAGCTCTTTACTTTCTCCTCTACAAATTCCTCACAAAATTCCAAAGCGGTAGAATCAACAAGCAGAATACCTTTTTTATAAATGTAAGCGCAGAAAGGCAGAAATTGTAACAATACCACGCAAATGGGATGTACATTATACGTCTCTCTCGCCATTGGCAGTGATTGTGCATCAGAACCTAATCCTCCCAACAAAGGAAACCAGCATCTGTTTAAAGTCAAATCCTTTTTCTTGGCCTCCTTTTCTGGAACTCCTAAACTAACCAACGTTTCCAGCATAAAATCTGAAAAAGTTTTAGAATAATGTAACCCTGTTAAATTACATTGTTTATCGCCTTCCACTTCAAAACCGTCCACAATCTTAAACAACAGCGTTTCATATATCTTTTCGCCAAGTTTCTTATCATTATACAATGGACCATTTTTTGTAAAAAGCATCGTATAACTTTTGAAACGTAGATTCAGACCCATCAGAGAATAAGGAAGTTCATCGCACACTCTCTTCATCATGGTACGCAAGACATCTGTAGTAATGTCTCGAACATCATCTAATCCAGCCAATGCTTTTACTGCCATCAAAGCATTATTGACCATCGGATTTCCTGTATAATGACTAATTATATTCATAATTGAATTTAAATATCAAGATAATTAATTCCGTATTCTATCTATAATATCGTTATTTGAAATTGGTTTTGTTTTCATAGTAGTCCTCCAATATTATCGACCCATTAGTATGTTTAGTTTAAATAGAGCTTACAAATATAAGTTATTTTTTCAAAAACAAAGAAGAATAACTCAAAAACTTATTTTAAATATTTTATTTTTGCATTCCGAGGAATTGAAATTTAGTATGTTTGGTTTATCAAATATTACAATCGTACCATACTCCCCAACAAACCAGTTGGGGAGTTATTTTTCGGCTTTCAAAAATCCAAACCCCATTGAGGAAAGACTTCCAGCACCAGCTTCATACATCAACTTCATTAACCCTGAAGGGGCAGCAATCTTCATTCTGCACATAAAACCTCGTACACTGGTTTCTTGTGGGGTATCAGCCTTTATCTTTATTAATACAGATTTGGGAGAATTTAAAACTCCTAGGCGACAATCTTCCACACGAAAAGGACATTCAGTTCCATAGAACAAAGAATATTTTTCTATAAGTCCTTTAAAGAGAATGTAAGAAGCAGCAGAATCTGTTGGAGATAAATAATCTACCTTCCTGCCTTCATGGCGAAGTTTCAAACACATTGGCGATAACGTCCGAAAAGTCATCTCTTCCGTAAATTCAGGAGAAGACACCACCTCCACATTGCGTACGATAAACTGTACAGTCGACTTCCGGTCACCAATTTCAAATACTTGGTTCATAAACAATCCTTGAATGAAACGCTGCGTACTTTTTTCGGGTAAAAAACTAATCTGCCATTCTACCGTGTCCGAAAAAATCAGTATACGCCCCTCTTCTTTCAATATTTTGTATTTTTCTATATCCAAACGGGAATAAGAAAAAAACTTAAACGTTTTTCCATTTTCCATTTGATAACCGTTTTCATGCAGCCAAGTTGCATAATCTTTATCTGCACATGCCAAAATTCTATATATTACAGCCGACTGTCCATATTGATAATTGATGGGCAATCGGTTGCCAAACGCTTTCTTATTGACTTCTAATGTTAATTTAAATCTCATAATTGTTTTATAAAATATGAATTTCCTTTACGTATTCATTGGAATGATTGCCATATGCAAGTAAATGCTCCGATGTAACAAATCTTTCGGCCAACGCCCTATGAACCATTCTCTGATATTTTTCTTCATGGTCCATCAATGGATAGCCACCCCATCCTTCTTCCGTAGGATTTTGTTTTATCCAATCATCAAAAATATGGTTGTAATACACATCTGTGATTATATCCAAATCTTTTAAGCGATGCACCAATGCTGCAACGGATATGCCATACGAATTCTTCAGCTCAACCAATTCTTCCAATGCTAAGGCTGAACGTTTTTTCCCGATATGAGAATAAGCGATATGAGCGGGAAAAAGCAGTGCCGATGCAAATTTATGACAACATTTTTCTTTGGTCCGGACATCGAGTGACTCTATAAAATCGAATAACAAATGCCCCAACTCATGCAAGGCTGTAAATCTTTTTCTTTCGACACGCAAAGTCTGTCTGTTCAAAATAACGAAAGGGACATTTTTATCTACCCATCCACTAACTCCATCTATCCTTGTATCTAAATTCAATTCCAAGACCCTGATGCCTGCATTTTCCATTATTCTACAGACAGAAGGCAAAGAATCATCTCCCAACTTCCATTTTATACGTAAGGCCTCAGCAGCTATTTCCATTTCCGATATAGCCTGAAAACGTTTACGAGAAAAAGGAGTTACAAATTCTTTTGATATACCTAATTGATTCTCTAAATAAAGATATTGTCGCAAAGCCGAACTGATTTCTTCTTTCATCTTATCTTCTTCCTTTGCAGAAAGTATTTCTCCTCTACGAAAATTCCATCTGTCTACTACTACAAGCTGTTCTTTCTGCAAATATTCTAAAGATATTCCATAAACGCCCAACAACGCATCCAACACTTTAGCAGATGGCTGCATCAATCCTCTTTCGTATTTTGACAATGCTTGTTTGGAAATCATCTGATTAATAGCAGCACAAACCTCATCTAAAGTCATACCACGCATTTTCCGGATGTTTTTCAATGAATCAGGTAATATCATAACAATCTTTTTTGTTCAACAATATTAGGTTTACAAATATATAAAGTTTTTCAAATACAGTAAACCAAAATCATTATTTTATTCTGATTTTCTTATTACTATGGGTAAATAACATATAAAAAAGAATAGAAAATCTTATCTTTCCAATAGCTGACTTTCTATTCCTTTTCTATTAACCTACAAGTCTTAAAGCGACCTTATATATAACCAACCGAAGGAATCTCTATCAATTCCTCTTCATCTCCTTCCAAATTCTTCTGCACCCATCAAACAGATTTTGTACAAATCATTTTGTTTTTTGTACAAATTCCAAAAAAGTTTGTACAAACTTACAGCAAGATTTCACCTCGTTTTCCACTAAAGGCCAGCAGAAGCATCGGACTCGTGCTGGTATATTTCAGTCAAACGTTCCACGCTTCTGCTATCCTACCCGCCAAACTATTCCAAGTCTTGCAAGTCTTTCATTCCCTGCTCTATCTCGTCTACCGAACGTTTGTCTATGTAACGATAGCATATATAACCCGCCATGACACTCACGACGAGCATCAGGACATCGAATACTACCATAAGCGTACTGCGATAATGATGATGGATCAGAAAAACGGAAGTAAAAAGTCCTACGGTAAGGAAAGGAGTACACCAGATTTCTATCCGGAGCCTGCGTTTATAAGCGAGAATCCAGCGATGAAGTTCAAGAAGTGTCCGGGTGGCAAGATTGAATTTATACAAAATGTGTATGTTCCAAAACGAATATAAAATAAGAAGTGGAAACACAATGTAAAATATCCAAAAAAGTTCCTGCCGGATGGTTACCCGTGCCGCAGCAAGCGGAAACAGGATTAGCATGCCTGCAAGGATGAAAACAGCTATCGCATTCGCTCCTATCAGGCGGTCGCGGGCACTCAGGGTACGCTTCTCTATCATTCGTTTTATGACTTCATGATTGATTATTTCGTTCTTCTTCAACTGCTCGCCGAGCAGGTTCCATTGATTTTTCAGTTCTTCAAGTTCCATAAGCTAAGATTTATTGGTTCGACATGTCTTTCAGTTTTTCCCGGATGCGGTTCAGACGGACGCCGACATTGTTCTTTGAAATACCCATTATCCGGGCAATCTCATCATAGCTTCTTTCCTCCAGCCAGAGCAGGATGAGTGCCCTTTCCAGCGGACTGAGTGCGTGTATCAGCCGGTACAGTTCACGCAGTTGTGATGTCTTGACGCCGTCATCGTCATCGAATGCCTCGAAATCGACCGGAAGGGTGACTGCCTGAATCTGGTGTTTCGACTTCCGGCGATACGAAATACACGTATTCAGGCTGATGCGGTATACCCATGTTGCGGCAGAGCTCTCGCCGCGAAACGAAGGATAAGCGCGCCAGAGATTCATTACTATCTCCTGATACAAATCGTCCAATTGCTCCTTGTCGGTTGCATACATGTAACAGACTTTGTAAATGACTCGCTTGTGCGATTCTATCAGCAGGAGAAAGTCTTTTTCTTGTTGCAGTGTTTTATTCATACAGCATATTGTTCTACATGTTTCTTTACCCTCGTTAGTCGCACTTTCGGGAAGATACTTACATGTCTGTCACAAAAATAAGTAAAGAAACAACAGAAGGCTGCTTCCGGACAAGGGGAAACAGCCTTCTGAAATCAAAAACGCCACTCCGGAAATATACTTTTTCCGAAGCGGCGTTTAAGTAATATCTATTCTACCGAGAGAGGGGATTATTTATATTCGTCCCAGCTCTTGATAGCTATATCGTCGATGGTCATAGTGCAGAATGCATGGATAAAGGCACTTGCCAGACGAGCATTGGTAATCAACGGAATGTTCAGGTCGATGGCTGCACGACGAATCTTGTAACCATTGTCCAGTTCTCCGGCAGAAAGGTCACGCGGAATGTTTACTACCATGTCGATTTCTTTCTTGTGGAGCATTTCCAATGCCTGTGGATGTCCTTCTTCGCTCGGCCAGTATACACGAGTATTCTCAATGCCGTTCTCGGTCAGGAACTTCGATGTTCCGCCGGTTGCAAAGATGTTGTAGCCTTTTGCTTTCAGTTCCTGAGCAGCTTTCAGCATTTCTACCTTCTGTTTCGGAGTTCCGGTCGACATCAGGATATTCTTTTCCGGAATGCGGTAACCTACCGAAAGCATTGACTTCAATACGGCACACGAAGTATCTTCGCCGATACATCCTACCTCTCCGGTAGAAGCCATGTCGACTCCCAGTACAGGGTCGGCTTTCTGCAAGCGGTTGAACGAGAACTGACTTGCCTTGATTCCCACGTAATCGAGCTCGAACAGGTTCTTGTTCGGTTTTTCTACTGGCAGACCGAGCATCACCTTTGTTGCAAGTTCGATGAAGTTTATCTTCAGCACCTTGCTTACGAACGGGAATGAACGGCTGGCACGCAGGTTACATTCGATTACCTTGATGTCGTTTTCACGGGCAAGGAACTGGATGTTGAACGGACCGGAAATATTCAGTTCTTTGGCAATCTGACGAGAAATGCGCTTGATGCGGCGAACAGTTTCTACATACAGCTTCTGCGGCGGGAACTGAATGGTAGCGTCTCCTGAGTGTACTCCGGCAAACTCGATGTGTTCGCTGATGGCGTATACCACGATTTCACCGTTCTGTGCTACGGCATCCATTTCTACTTCCTTGGCATGTTCGATGAACTGGCTTACTACAACCGGATGTTTCTTCGATACATTGGCTGCCAGTTGCAGGAAGCGTTCCAGCTCTTCCTGGTTAGAACATACGTTCATGGCTGCTCCCGAAAGTACGTACGACGGACGAACCAGTACCGGGAATCCAACTTTCTTGATGAAGGCGTTGATATCTTCCATCGAAGTCAGTGCGCTCCATTCAGGCTGGTCTACGCCGATGCGGTCGAGCATAGCCGAGAACTTGTCGCGGTCTTCTGCGTTGTCGATGCTCTTTGCAGAGGTTCCCAAGATATTGATATGCTGTGCATCCAGACGGAGTGCCAGGTTGTTTGGAATCTGTCCACCAGTTGATACGATGACTCCGTGCGGATTTTCCAAGTCGAGGATATCCATCACACGTTCGAAAGTCAATTCGTCGAAGTACAGACGGTCGCACATATCGTAGTCGGTAGAAACTGTTTCCGGGTTATAGTTAATCATAACCGAACGGTATCCTTCCTTGCGGATGGTATTCAGTGCCTGAACGCCGCACCAGTCAAATTCTACTGACGATCCGATACGGTAAGCACCCGAACCCAGAACAACAATACTCTTGTGGTCGCCCAGATAATGTACGTCGTTTGCCACACCACTGTAAGTCAGATACAGATAGTTTGTCTGTGCAGGATATTCGGCAGCCAGCGTATCAATCTGCTTAACGACCGGCACGATACCTACACTCTTACGGTGGTTACGTATGTCGATGATGGCATCTTCCATTTCTCCTTCGTAACCGATGGCACGTGCTACCTGAAAATCGGAGAATCCCTGACGTTTTGCCTTGTACAGCAATTCGTTCGGAAGTTGTGCCAACAGTTTGTGGTTGTTGCCCCATTCGTGAAGTTCCTTCGAAGTCTGCATAATGTTCATCAGCTTGTCGAGGAACCATTTGTCTATCTTTGTCAGTTCGTGAATCTGATCAACAGTATATCCGGCACGCATTGCCTTCGAGATGACGAAGATACGCTTGTCGGTCGGCTCACGCAAAGCCTTGTCGATGTCGGCAATCTGCAGTTCTTTGTTTTCTACAAATCCGTGCATTCCCTGACCGATCATACGAAGACCTTTCTGAATAGCTTCTTCGAAAGTACGACCGATCGCCATCACTTCACCTACAGACTTCATGCTTGAACCCAGTTCACGGTCAACTCCGTGGAATTTACCCAAGTCCCAGCGAGGAATCTTACATACTACATAGTCCAGTGCCGGTTCGAAGAACGCAGATGTTGTTTTGGTAACCGAGTTCTTCAAATCGAACAAACCGTAACCCAGACCTAATTTAGCTGCTACGAAAGCCAGCGGATAACCGGTAGCTTTGGATGCCAAGGCAGAAGAACGGCTCAAACGAGCGTTTACTTCGATGACACGATAGTCTTCCGATTCGGGGTCGAATGCATACTGTACGTTACATTCTCCAACGATACCGATATGACGGATGATGCGGATAGCCAGTTCACGCAACTTGTGATACTCGCTGTTTGTCAGTGTCTGCGAAGGAGCTATTACGATAGACTCACCAGTATGGATACCCAGCGGGTCGAAGTTTTCCATGTTACATACCGTGATACAGTTATCGAAGCGGTCGCGTACAACTTCGTATTCCACTTCCTTCCAGCCTTTCAAGCTTTTTTCTACCAAAACCTGCGGAGAGAAAGAGAATGCTTTTTCAGCCAGAACATTCAGTTCTTCTTCGTTGTCGCAGAAACCTGATCCCAGACCTCCCAGTGCGTATGCTGCACGGATAATGACCGGATAACCCAGTTCCTTGGCAGCACGGCGGGCATCTTCGATGTTTTCTACCGCTTCACTCTTGATCGTCTTTACATTAATCTCATCCAGTTTCTGAACGAACAGCTCACGGTCTTCGGTATCCATGATAGCTTGTACCGGAGTACCGAGTACACGTGCATCGTATTTTTCGAATATTCCTGCCTTGTAAAGAGCTACACCGCAGTTCAATGCAGTCTGACCACCGAACGACAGTAATACGCCATCGGGACGTTCCTTAGCTATCACCTTTTCTACGAAGTAAGGAGTTACAGGCAAGAAATAAATTTTGTCTGCCACGCCTTCCGAAGTCTGTACGGTAGCAATGTTCGGGTTAATCAGAATTGTTTCAATACCTTCTTCCTTCAATGCCTTGAGTGCCTGCGAACCTGAGTAGTCGAACTCACCGGCTTCACCGATTTTCAAAGCTCCGGAACCTAACAATAATACTTTCTTTATATTTTCTTTCATTGTTTTCTTTGTTTTAATGGATTACAGCAACTTTACAAACTCGTCGAACAGGAATTCTGTATCGGTAGGACCGCTGGCAGCTTCCGGGTGGAACTGTGCCGAGAACCAAGGATTCTTCTTGTGGCGGATTCCTTCGTTCGAACCGTCATTCATGTTGATGAACAAAGGTTCCCAGTCGGCTCCCAATGTATTATTGTCTACGGCATAACCATGATTCTGCGAAGTAATGAAACATTTGTCTGTTCCTACCATACGAACCGGCTGGTTATGACTGCGGTGACCGTATTTCAGTTTGTAAATTTTTGCTCCTCCTGCCTTCGAAAGCAACTGGTTACCCATACAGATTCCGAAGATAGGCAACTTTTCGTTCTGCATAGCCTTGCGAATATTCTGCACAGCAGCATCGCAAGTATCAGGGTCGCCCGGACCATTCGAAATGAATAATCCATCGAATTCCAGCGAATTGAAGTCATAGTTCCAAGGTACACGGATAATTTCCACGTCACGTTTCAGCAGACAGCGGATGATATTCGATTTCACACCACAGTCCACAAGTACTACCTTTTTCTTGCCTGCACCTTCGTTGTAACGGATAACTTCCTTACATGAAACCTTGTCTACATAGTTCACACCAGCATAAGTTGCTTCGGGAATGTTGTCAGGTTCGTCATCGAAAACGATCTTTCCCATCATTACACCGTGCTCACGCAGTACTTTGGTCAGCTCACGTGTATCGATGCCTGTAATGCCCGGTATGTGTTCACGCTTCAGCCAGTCGCCCAAGCTCTCCACAGCATTCCAGTGAGAATATTTCTCGCTGTAGTCGCTCACAATAATCGCTTCGGCATGAATCTTCTCACTTTCCATAAAAGTAGGCAGCCCGTTGGCTTCGATTGTAAAAGGAGGTACACCATAGTTGCCCACCAGCGGATATGTCAGCGTCATCAACTGGCCAGCATACGAAGGATCGGTCAAGCTTTCTGGATAACCGGTCATTGCGGTGTTGAACACAACTTCACCGGCTACCGGCTTCTCATAACCGAACGACTTGCCATGAAAGCGGCTCCCGTCGTCGAGGATTAATGTAACATTTCTCATTTTCTATCTGTATCGTTTTCTTTAATATTGTTTTTCTTTCGTTCCAAAATTCTTCAGAAGGCAGACGTGTTCCTCACACATCAAAACTGATATATTTCTTCTACGTAATTGATGAATGCCTGATTCACCAGTTTTACACCACCCGGCGTAGGATAGTTGCCACTAAAGTACCAGTCTCCCTGATGTGCCGGACAAGCTTCATGCAATCCTTCCAGCGTCTGATATACAATTTCCACCTTTGCCTGAGTACCAGTCGGAGTAAGCAACTCTACCATCTTGGCAGAAATTTCTTCGTCAGTAAAAGGAGCATAGATTTCTTTCACGTAGTTTACCATTTCTTCTTTGGGCAGTCCGACCTGAGCTTTCGACTTACGATATGCTTCTTCTATTACATTTTGCATACCTCTTTCCTCAAGCAAGGCAATAGCTGCCTTAAAGGCAATGAACTGTTCCATACTTGCCATATCGATACCATAATAATCAGGATAACGCACCTGCGGCGAAGAAGATACAATGACAATCTTCTTTGGATGCAGACGGTCGAGTATGCTGATGATACTCTGCTTCAACGTAGTGCCTCGTACAATACTATCATCTATAATAACCAAATTATCTTCGTAAGGTATCAGGCTTCCGTAAGTTATATCATATACATGGGCAGCAAGGTCGTTACGTGTGTTACCTTCTGCAATGAAGGTACGCAACTTAATATCCTTGATGGCTACTTTCTCACTACGAATACGCTGCGACAAGATTTGCTCCAGCTCTGTATGACTGGGCTTATGTCCTAAAGCTTCGATACGCTGAACTTTCAGCTCGTTCAGGTAGTTGTCGAATCCTTCCAACATACCGTAAAAAGCGACTTCTGCCGTATTTGGTATAAATGAGAATACAGTATGTACCACATCATTATCGATTGCTTTCAAAATAGGATTAACCAACTTTTTACCCAGCAGCTTACGTTCACGGTAAATATCCATATCACTACCGCGGCTGAAGTAAATACGTTCGAATGAACAAGCTTTCTTTTCTTTCGGTTCATTGATTTGAGCCAGACGCATTTCGCCTTTTTTGTTAACCAGAATAGCTTGTCCCGGAAGCAACTCATTGATACTATCGGCAGGAACATTCAGTGCTGTTTGTATAACCGGACGCTCGGATGCCAATACCATAATTTCGTCATCCATATACCAGAATCCCGGACGGATACCCCAAGGATCGCGTACGGCAAAACTTTCGCCACTACCAGTCAGTCCGCAGATAACATAACCTCCGTCCCATTTCGGGCTGGATGTTTTCAACACGTTAGTCAAATCAATGCGGTCTTCGATAGCATGTGTAATATCCATGCCCTCCAATCCTTTAGCCTTACATTCATTGTAAAGGCGTTCCACTTCACGGTCCAGGCGATGTCCTACCTGTTCCAGCATGATATACGTATCAGCATATTTACGCGGATGCTGTCCGAATGCCGTAATATCAGCAAAGATTTCGTCTACATTCGTCAGGTTAAAGTTTCCGCACAAAGCCAGATTTTTAGCACGCCAGTTATTGCGGCGCAAGAAAGGGTGCACATACGAAATACCACTCTTGCCCGTTGTAGAATAACGCAAATGTCCCATGTACAGTTCTCCGGCAAAAGGCAAGCATTTTTTCGCATATTCAGCATCATGAAGCTGCTCGGGAGTAAGGTCTTTAAAATAGCTGTGTACTGTGCCGAATATCTCGGTTATAGCTCCGGCTCCCAGTCCTCTCTCTCGAAACATATATTCTTCTCCGGGATCTGCCTGAAGCTTGACACACGCCAGACCCGCGGCTTCCTGACCACGGTTATGCTGTTTTTCCATCAGCAAATACAGCTTGTTAAGCCCGTACATCCACGTACCATACTTTTCCTGATAATATTCAAGTGGTTTCAGCAAGCGAATCATCGCTACTCCACATTCATGCTTTAGCGGTTCCATATTATTTCGTATCGTTTAGTTGGCTACTCCATATATACAAAAATACCTGGACCTACTGAAAAGAGTAATTCCAGGTATTTTTATTATTCTTACATTCGACTAAATCCTTATAAAAGAAACAACAAGAATGAGCAGTGCCCAAAAACACAGCATCCAGAAAAAAGAAAAACTTCGAGGAAAACAAAATCCCGAAAAGACCTCTGTTTTCCAACTCTCCATGAGGCAAACTCTGCCATCTCGAATCCGGAGCATACCCTTTTTTCTTTATCTGTTTTACCAAATCACACATTAGAGCACATTACAATTCGGGATGCAAAGATAAAGATTTATTAGCATATTTCGAACATGTTTCAATAAAATAATCTCTAACTTTTTAAGAAGCCGGACAAAAACCTATTCTTTCCAGCCTCCTCCCAGCGCTTTATAAAGATTTACCATACTGATCTGCTTGTCGCGCACCGCATTGCTCAAACCGATCTGAGCATCCAGATAACCACGTTGCGCATCCAGCAAATCCATATAACCTATAACTCCATTCAAGTATTGCAACTGTGCCAAGTCGAGCGTGCTCTTGGAAGCCTGTTCCAGTCGCAGACGGGTTTCATAGATTTCCTTTACCTTATTAAATTCAGCAATGGCATTATATGCATCCTTAAAGGCATTCAGTACTGCTTTTTCGTAAGCGTAGGCTGCCTGCTCGCACGCTGCTTTCTTAGCTTTCAGCATAGCCTGGTTCTTTCCCATAGCAAAAATAGGCTGCAACAGATTAGCTGCAAAAAGCTGATGGGGAGATTTAAGCAGTTCGCTTAAGAGGTCACTTTCCGCTCCATAGCTGGCAGTCAAAGTAAGGCGGGGAAACAGATTGGTATACGCCACCCCTACCGCTGCATTAGCTGCAATAAGTGCCTGCTCTGCCTGACGAATATCCGGACGACGTTCCAGCAAGGCAGAGGGTAATCCTACAGGTAAGCCCGCAGAAAACATTACATCTTCCGGCAGTACCGAACGTTTGATATGATGCGGATATTCCCCGCTCAGAAAAGCAATGTCATTTTCTTTCAAGGCAATCTTACGTTCCAAATCGGGAACCAATGTAGCTGTTCGGGCCAACTCTACCTGTGCCTGACGAAAAGCCGTTTCCGAAGTTAATCCACCTTCGTAACGAACTCGTGCAAGATGCAGGCTTTCCCGACGCGCATCGACTGTCTTTTGTACGATAGCCAACTCGTTATCCAGTGCCACAAGTTCAAAATAAGCCTGTGCAACCTGCGCAACAAGACTCATGCGAAGCGCCCGCTGGTTTTCGATAGACCCCATAAATTCAGCAAGACTCTTATCGCGTGCCCAGCGAAGATTTCCCCAAAGGTCGAGTTCCCAAGAGATTCCTCCTTTTATATCGAACTCATCATCTTGTTTAAGGTTGTTCCCTCCATAATTTTCTCTTTCGCGTTCGGCATAAACTTTCAGGTTGACCGATGGAAACATGTTTGCATAATCGATGCGTTTCATTGCGGCCAACTCCTTGACACGTGCCGCAGCTATCAGCATATCCTTATTATAAGCCAAAGTTTTCCGTATCAGCCCCTGCAGAGTTGTATCAGTATAAAGCTGTTCCCACGGGTAGTCGCCGAGAGAAACTGTGTCCACGCTCATACTGTCGAGCGTATCGGGCAGGTCCAGTTTCGGACGGGTATAATGTTTGCCCAGCTGGCAGCTTCCCAACAGAAGCACAGCCGCCAGCATCAATAAAAAGCGATAAGTATATTTAGTTCGTTTCATACGTTTCAGGTTTTATTTATGAGCTCTTTTTGTTTTCAGCTTGTTTTTCGCCTTATAAATCATAACGAAGAAGAAAGGTACAAGCAAAATTCCTACCGTAACGGCTACTATCATACCAAAGAATACACCTGTTCCGATAGCCTGACGGCTTGCCGAACCCGGTCCGGTAGCAATAACCATAGGAACCATACCCAAGATGAACGCCAGTGAAGTCATCAAAATAGGACGGAAACGCAGATGTGCTGCGTGCAATGCCGACTCGACCAGATCCTTTCCTTTGTCGACTTCTTCTTTGGCAAACTCAACAATCAGAATGGCATTCTTGGCAGCCAGACCAATCAGCATAACCAAACCAATCTGGAAATAAGTATCATTCTCCAGTCCGCACAAGGCAACTCCGGCATACGCCCCGAGCACTGCAACCGGAAGTGAGATCAAAACGGCGATAGGTATAGTCCAGCTTTCATAGAGCGCAGCAAGAAAGAGGAATACAAACAAGAATACCAATGCGATGATGGCTCCCGTCTGACCGCCTGCCTGCTTTTCCTGATAAGAAAGACCGCTCCATTCTACTCCAATATTACTTGGAAGTTTCTCACGGGCTATCTGTTCCAGAATCTCCATTACCTGACCAGAGCTGGCTCCGTTCGCGGCTGTACCACGAATAATTGACGTATTAAACATGTTGAAACGCTTGATACTACCCGGTCCTGTCGTATAATCAGTCGTACCCAGTGAAGTCAGCGGAATCATATCACCGTCGCTTCCACGGACAAAGTACAGACCGATATTGTCACGATGCTCACGGTAAGGCGCCTCTGCCTGTATATATACACGGTAAATACGATTGAACATATTGAAGTCGTTCACGTATACCGAACCCGTATAAGCCTTCATCGTAGAGAACACATCAGCCATAGGTACTCCAGACAACTTTACCTTATCACGGTCGACATCGAAATACAACTGTGGAATCTCTGCCTGCAAAGAAGAAGAAAGTCCACTAAACTCCTTTCGCTGCGATGCGTAATACATTAAAGTATCGGTAGCACGAACCAGATCGTCGTAGGTCGCATCACCACGAGCCTCCAACTGCATTTCGAAACCACCCGAAGTTCCAAGTCCCGGTATGACAGGCGGCGTAGAAAGGTAGACCTTACATTCCGGATATTCCTTCAGCTCATCCTGCACATCCTGCATGATTTGTCCGATAGTCGTATCATCACGTTCTTTCCACTCCTTCAGAATCACCGTCAACTGGCTTCGTGCCTGACTGGTTCCCACACGTGGACTGCTACCTGTAACGTTTTGCACATATTCTACCGACGGGTCTTTCATCAGGAAAGCAATCGCTCTGTCGGTTACCGCGCGAGTTCTCTCCAGCGTAGTACCTTCCGGCAACTCAAGCTCCACGGTAAAAAATCCCTGATCCTCAGTCGGGAGGAAGCTGGTAGGAACCAGTCGGTGGAAAACAAATATACAAATAATCACAATACCGAATCCGACAATCACACGGCGCGGATGCTTTATCACCCGCTTGATGCCGGCTACATATTTATTGTTTCCGATAGCGAGCCATTTATTAATGAACGTAAAGACACGGTTCTTGGGCTTGTCCGGATCGGTTGGCTTCAGAATGAGTGAACACATAACCGGGCTCAACGTCAATGCTACAACTGTAGAAAGGATAACGGAAACGGCAATCGTCACACTAAACTGACGGTACAACTGTCCCGTAATGCCCGACAAGAAGCTTACCGGAACAAATACAGCGGCAAGCACCAGCGAAGTGGCAATCAAAGCTCCAGCCAATCCGTCCATTGCCTTCTTGGTAGCTTCATACGGACTAAGCTTCTCCTCTTCCATAATACGCTCCACGTTCTCCACCACAACAATGGCATCGTCCACCACGATACCGATAGCAAGAATCAATCCCAGCAAGGTAAGCATGTTCAGCGAAAAGCCAAATATAAGCATGAACCCGAAGGTTCCGATCAGCGAAATCGGTACGGCCACAATAGGAATAAGTGTAGCACGCCAGCTCTGCAGCGAAAGGAAAACCACAATAATCACCAGCACCAGTGCCTCGAACAGGGTTTTGTATACCTCATGAATAGATTCTGATATATAGGTTGTAATATCGAACGGAATTTCATACTGTAATCCTTCAGGAAAATTCTTGCTGATTTCCTCCATGGTTTCCTTAACCTTTTCGGCCACGTCCATGGCATTGGCACCGGGAAGCATATAGATACCCAGTACAGCCGCATTGCCTCCGTTGATACCACTCTCCGTATTATACGAAGATGCTTCGAGCGATACACGTGCCACATCACGCATACGGATAAGCGAACCGTCGGCATTGGCACGAAGCACGATTTCTTCAAACTGTCCCACGGTAGAAAGACGTCCCTGAGCCGTAATAGGAATAGTTATATCCAGTCCGCTTACAGGCTGCTGTCCCAGCACACCCGCTGCCGATTCACGGTTCTGATCCTTCAGCGCATTCTGAACATCCTGTACCGTCAAGCCGAAATTTGCCAGCTTAGCCGGGTCCACCCATATCTGCATGGCATAATAACGGCTACCAATGTTCGACACACGTCCTACACCCGGTACACGGCGAAGCAGGTCGAGCACATTGATTGTTGCAAAGTTACTCAAATAGATTTCGTCAAACTTCGGGTCGTCCGAACGCAAACAGATAGTCATCAACTGACTGGCAGCCTGTTTTTCCACCGAAATACCGTTCTGGATAACTTCGGCAGGAAGGCTCGATTCCGCCAGCTTGATACGGTTCTGTATTTCTACGGCAGCCAAATCCGGATCGGCCGAGATATCGAATGTAACAGTAGCCGAAAAGCCTCCCGAATTGGAACTGTTCGACTCCATGTAAAGCATACCCGGCGTACCGTTAAGTTCCTGCTCAATCGGCGTAGCAACTGCCTGCGACACTGTAACGGCACTTGCACCCGGATAGGAAGCACTGATTTTCACTACCGGAGGAGTGATTTGGGGATATTGGTCAATCGGCAACATTTGGAGTCCGATGATACCGACTATGACAATTAATATGGAGATGACAGCCGAAAACACCGGCCTGTCGATAAAGAAACTCACTTTCATGAATCGTAAAGTTTAATGGGTTGCTTGGTTAATCCTCTTTTTTCTCTTCTGCCTGAGGCTTCGGAGCCTCACCTACTCGTACCTTCATACCCGGAGCAAGTTTATGATAACCCTCGGTTACAATCATCTCACCCGGAGCAAGTCCGCGCTCTACTACCATGTTATTCTGGAATTCCGGTCCCAGTTCAATGAAGCGTTTTTCTACCGTCGAATCACGGCGCATTACGAAAACATAAGCTCCACCTTTTTCTATAATCAGCGACTTCTGCGGAACGACTGTAGCATTTTCACGTACATCCAGCAACAGTTTCACCTTCGTAAACTGTCCCGGAAGAAGGACATGCTCAGGATTTGCCATTTCCGCACGAACGGAAAAAGTTCCGGTTTTCGGATTTACCTGAGGTTCGGCAAAGTCTACCAGACCTTTCTGCTCGTATACACTGTTGTCGGGCAGGGTAATAGTTACCGTAGGCTGCCATGAACGGGTAGAATCCTTCTGTCCCAGCGTTACGTTACGTTCCTTACTTTTCAGATAATCGAGTGCCGTCATGCTGAAGTCTACCAGCACCGTGTCACTCTTTACGATAGTAGCCAGAAGCGACTTTCCGCTTCCTCCTACCAATGTACCCAGGTCGACATGACGTTCACTAATCTGTCCTGAGATAGGAGAACGCACAACCGTATATCCAAGTTCCTGTTCTGCCTGATCAAGATCCGCCTTACTCATCCCCACACTTGCCACAGCTGTTTCGTAAGCAGCAACAGCATTGTCAAGGTCGAGCTGGCTGGCTGCATTCTGCTGGTACAGCGGGCGAATACGTTCCAGATCGCGTTCTGCCTTACGTGCCTGCGCCTCATCCTTTTTCAACTGAGCCCGCACCTTGTCAGCCTTGGCACGATACTGATCCTGATTGATAACAAACAATACCTGATTTCTTTTCACATAAGTACCCTCGGCAAACAACATTTGTTCAAGGAAACCTTCTACACGCGCACGCACCTCCACGAACTGCTGTGCACGAATACGTCCTACATATTCACCATACAGTTCTACGTCCTGTTGTTGAACGGGAGCCACGCTAACTATCGGGGCTTCGGGTTCCACATGCTTTTCCCGCGTGAGAAACAAATAGAGAGCAATGATAACGATGATGCCGATTGCAGCATAAATGGTCTGCTTCTTCTTTAACTTTAATTCTTTCCTTGTCAAAAAACGTTTCATACTTTTTTTTGGGTTTTTGTTATTAGATGCCATAAAGACGAGGGCAATAGTTGTGCCAAAGATACGAAAATATTTTTATTTATTGAAAATCAGAGGCTGAAGCCCCCATTTGTTAAACAGATGTTGAGGATTTTTCTGACATTTTGTGGAAATTATCCCCAACCGGACGGCTTTTTCATTCCCCACTTCCCGACACTTTCATCCCCACTCCCGACGATGAACTTCATAAATCGCCTTGACTTTTCCGGAGAAATCGGGCACGTTTTCTCCAAGACCTCTTGAAGAAACATCTGATTTTTGTACAAACTTTTATGAAATTTGTACAAATTCAGATTTTTTTTGTACAAAAACTCTCTAAGATTCCACGGGCTTTCTTCCATCTTTTTTAGCACTTTCGGAAGCAGAAACCTCATGTCTGAATAAAATATTTGCTAACTTTGCAGCCGAAAATAATCTTTAAACAAAATGATATTAGAGGAACAATTAGAAACTACTGTAAAGATTCACGATCAGCAGTTGCACCGACGCGTTGATCTATTGCTTCGTACAGGAAAACTATTGGTAGAAAGTCTGGCCGATACCAATCGAATTGTGAGAAACATGAAGCGTACAGCAGCTTACTTAGGTATCCCCGAAGAAAAGTTGCACATTAATGTTAGTTTTACCATGCTGATGGTAAATGTAAGTGACGGCGATTATTCGTTTACGAAATTTCAGCGCATTGAAGGACACGGCGTAAACATGACTGCCATTTCCGAAGTCAGCAAACTCTCATGGAAAGCAATAGAGCAAGACTACACACTCGACCAGTACGAAGAAGAACTGGAAAAGATTCGTACAAAGAAACGTAATTATACTCCTACCCAGGTAGCCATCGGAGCAGGTTTCGCCTGTGGCGGATTCTGTATTCAGTTCGGTTGCGACTGGATGGCGTTCCTTTATGCTTCCATTGCTGCCATCATCGGCATGCGCATCCGTCAGAAATGTAACGAATCGGGCTTGAACCATTATATGGGTATCGCCATTTCTGCTTTCATAGCTACCATGCTTGCATGGGCTTCAACGTTCCTCCCCGCCGAATGGACCACCACACCGTGGCATCCGTTGCTGGCATGTGCCTTGTTTATCGTACCGGGTGTTCCATTGATCAATTTCGTCGATGATATGCTCGACAATTATATTCAGGTAGGTATCGTACGTGCCGTCAATACCCTGCTGATGGTAGCTGCCATGGCATTCGGTATTGCATTTGCCGTAAAACTGTGCAGCATCGCCGATTTCTTCCCGACTATCAGCATGGTTCCTCATCATGCCTATTGGGAATATGCCATCGCAGCCGCTATTTCGGCTATGGGATTCTCCATGATTTTCAACATCCAGCGTCACCTGCTGTGGGTAGTAGCCATCGGAGGTATATTGGCTGTATGTACACGTAACTTCGTAAATCTGGGTCCGAGCACCAACAATATAGGTCTGGATATGGGTCTTGTTATCGGTTCGTTTGCCGGTTCGGTACTGGTAAGCCTCATCGCTATCAAAGCCGTGCACTGGTTCCATGTTCCCAATCACGTACTTACCATTCCTTCGGTTATTCCGATGATTCCGGGAGTACTGATGTACCGCATGTTGTTCGGCTTGATTAACATGAACGTCCAGTCTATCGATCAGGTTACTCCACTAATGAAAGCTATCGAAAGCGGTGTAAACTCCGGTCTGGTCATCATGTGTATCGCACTGGGTGTTGCTATTCCAAACATCTTCGGACGTAAATACATTGCCTCGTCGAAGAACAAACGTCTTGCGGCTATTCTGAAAGAACGCAAGGCCAGAGGCAAATTTGTAGAATGGTAATCAGAAAATCATAAGAAAAAGACAGAAAGGGCGAAAAGTTAAGATATATAAAAAACTTAATCTTTCGCCCTTTATTGTTTGTTCTACGCAAAGGAAATAGTAATTTCAATGTATCATTAACCAAACTAAAAAATAAGACGTATGATTAGACTGAATGTTTTTATTAGAGTAAAAGAAGAAAAACGTGAAGCAGTACTCGTTGCTGCCAAGGAACTTGTAGCTGCATCACAAAAAGATAAGGGCTGTATTGCTTACGATGTATTCGAAAGCGCAACTCGCCACGATGTGCTGATGATTTGCGAAACATGGAAAGATGCTGAAGCATTGTCGGCTCATGAACACACTCCTCACTTTATGACTCTGGTTCCACAGATTGAAGAACTGGCTGAAATGAAGATGGAAAAATTCGAATTCTAATATGAAACAAACGGCATTTGCTCCCCCAAAGGAACAAATGCCGTTTTTCTTTTATCCAAGCGTACACTTACAGTTCAAATTTTGTATTACGCATATCCCCCGTTTCGGCAAAGGCTATGTGCATCTTCAGGGCATTCCGCAATGACATAGGCGTATGACAGCTCTTGCCTTCCGAAAGTTTCAGATAGTCCCAGAGCAGTTCCTTGTAATCGGGATGTGCACAGTTTTCAATAATGCAACGTGCCCGCTGTGAAGGCGACTTGCCACGCAGGTCGGCTACTCCCTGTTCGGTTACCAGAATCCGCACATCGTGCTCCGTACTGTCGACATGCGACACATGAGGAACAATAGACGAAATCAGTCCGTCCTTAGCCGTGGAAGGAGTAGTAAATATAGAAAGGTAGGCATTTCGTGCAAAGTCGGCCGAACCGCCAATACCGTTCATCATCTTGCTTCCCAGTACATGCGTACTGTTTACGTTGCCAAAAATATCGGCTTCCAAGGCTGTATTTACAGCAATAATACCCAGACGACGAATCATTTCCGGATGGTTTGTAATCTCCTGCGGACGCAACAATATACGTTCCCGCAATTCGTCGATATGACTATAAAGCATATCCAGCCGGTCATCGGACAATGTCAATGAACTTCCGGCAACAAAACGGATACGTCCCTGCATCATCAAGTCGATAACCGAATTCTGAATCACCTCGGTATACATGGAAAAGGCCGGTAACTTGCTGTCGGCTCCCAGTGCTCCCAGTACGGCATTGGCTATATTTCCCACACCCGACTGTAAAGGAAGGAAGTCACGAGGTATGGCTCCTCGCTGATATTCGCTCAAAAGGAAGTCGGCTACATTCTGCCCGATGCGGCTGGTAGTATCGTTCAGTGGAGTGAAAGCTGCTATCCGGTCGCGTTCATTGGTACAGACTACCCCCACAACTTTTTCAGGATCGACCCGTACCGTAATGCTTCCTGCCCGGTCGTTTACCCGATAAATCGGAATCTCTCTGCGGTATGGCGGAGTATCGGGAATATAAATATCGTGCATTCCGGTCAGCTTGCCGGCATGTGCTTCATTCAGTTCTATAATGACTTTGTGGGCTACCTTCACCAGTGTAGGCGAAATACCTACCGAAGTACTGAGAACAATCTCTCCTTTTTCCGTTATATCGGAAGCTTCGACAATAGCTACATCCACATCTCCAAGGAAACCATAGCGTACGTCCTGACCTATCTGCGAAAGATGTACATCGTAATATTGCACTTCTCCACTATTGATGGCATTACGCATGTCCTTGTTCGACTGAAAAGGAGTACGAAACGCTACAGCATGTGCCAATGCCAATGCCGAATCGACCTGACTTCCCGTAGCCCCTCCGGTAATAAGACCTACCTTAAACTCCTTTCCTTCTGCATGTAGTTTTTCGGCGTAGCGTGCCAATGCCGCAGGGACCGCCTTGGGTGTTCCTACAGACGAAAAGCCTCCCACTCCTATCGTGTTTCCATTGTGAATGATTGCAGCAGCTTCATCTGCTGATATAAAAGGATATTTCATGTTGTATAAGATGTGATAATTTATAATACTTTGACACAAATGTAGGATAGTTGAGCTAAAATAGCAAGTTAAAAGAGCTATTTTATTTTCATTTATTACATTAATAAGTTACAAGAAAGAACAATATGAAAGAAAAAGAGGTATGTTTCTTGATAGCAACATACCTCTTTGGGAATGAGCCGAAAGCGGGACTCGAACCCGCGACTTACTCATTACGAATGAGTTACTCTACCAACTGAGTTATTTCGGCAATGACTTATTTGTCAAAAGCGATGCAAATTTACGGTTTTCTTTCAACTTGCAAAATGAAAATGAAGATTTTTTCATTAAAAAGAATTATTTTTTCTTTCGCTCGGTCTTATGTCATCAATAACAGAAGAAGTAACGAATATAAAAAGAAAACGTGCCGACGTTTATGGTAAAACGTCGGCACGTTTTCTTTAATTTCCGCCCACAATTTTCAGGACACGTCCTGTTTCTATTTTTTCTCGCCGAACAGGATGTCATAATCCCTTTTCGAGGCAGGTATAGTCCATTCTTCCGGAATAAATTTCCACTGGTTCAAAGGTTTCGGATCGAGCACCTTTACTTCCTCAATGCGCTTCATCAGATAAAAACGTAAATCCTTGTCGGTAGAGTAAACAATACGCTTTGCCAGTTCCGTCTTGGGAATGCCTGCACCTTTCGTCAGCAAGTCGCCTCCACCATTCCCGCGATACGAATTGACTGCCACCCGATATACCTTATTCATATCGAAAGGTTCTCCGTTTGCCATGCGCTCTATCCGGATTTTTTCACCCTGAGGCTTTGTCACGTCCACGGTATAAATAATACCTGCTGCCGAATCGAAATTAAAACTCGGATTTTTGAAACGCCCAAAACCTTTGTCTTCCTCATTGAAAAGCATCAGATGGTCGTCGGGAGAGTGCATCTGATTTGTCCAAAGGGTATACGACATTTCCAGAAATCCCTTGATTTCCTTACCTGTCAGCTCCATGGTATACAGCAGGTTCTCATATTTATAAAGGTTGAACATGTCGCTCATATAAATATCTCCCTTCTTGATTTCGGCCGAAAACGACAAGGGAGCACAAAAAGAAACATCAGCTCCTGTAATGTCGAGCTGCAACTGATGAAGCAAATCGATAAATGCCGAAGGACCGAAATAAGCATCTTTTGTTGTAATGGTTTCTTCGATACGTCCGATTTTTCGTGAAACGAAATCCATAGTGGCCTCATACGCTCCCTGAAATACATTCATGAAATCCGAATCCGGCGCATATCCGTCCATATTTACCAGCTTACCTTCCACTTGTTTGGAAACCACTTTTCCATCCTGTTTCGTTACTGTAAAAGTAACTTCCGAAACCACTTTTGACATATTGGCTGGGTCTACCAACAAAACAGAATCTCCTTCTACATTAGTCACTTTCTCATTCCTCCGTGCATGATCGTGTCCCATAAATACTACATCGAAGCCCGGAACATTCTTTGCCACATTGCCGGAACCGTTTTCTACCACATCGTCGAGCTTATTGTCCTCAGGACCGGCATGAAACAAGCCTACCAAAATATCCGGATTTTCTTTTTCACGAATAATCTTTACCCATTTGCGTGCACAGTCTTCCATATCTTCAAAATGCAGACCGCTCCACAACTGTTCGGGAAGCCAGGAAGGAATGGCAGGAGTTATCATACCCAATATAGCAATCTTTACTCCTTCTTTTTCTATAATATAATAAGGTGGCAAATACGGCTTTCCGGTCTTGTTATCGACAATGTTAGCTCCAAGTACCGGAAAACTGCACTGACGTACCCAACGGTCGTACACGGCATGTCCGGTTTCTATATCATGATTTCCCATGGTACCTACATCGTATTTCATATAGTTCAGCATGGCAGCACATACATGCTCCGATGTAGTATCTATATAATTATAATAATAGGCTACCGGCTGCCCTTGAAGAATATCGCCGTTGTCCATCAGTATAACGTTATCATACTTTTCCCGTTGCTCTTTCACATACGAAGACACACGGGCCAAGCTCCCCTTCGTCTGCTTATTACGTATAAAATCATAAGGAAAATAACAACCATGCACATCGCTGGTCTCGATTAATTTCAAAGTTACCTCACCGTCTTGTGAAGCATGAACTGCGCTCAGGCTTCCAAGCCCTAAAAGCGTCATCAGACAAATCAGTAATTTCATAACAAATTAATAGATAAGACTGCATACAGGCGACAATTTGTCAGGTACTGTATACCATGATTAATTCAATACCACAAAGATAATGGAAGTTGACTACCTGCAAAACCCTTAAAAGAATAAATAGCTTTCAATATGGTTAAAAGTCTGTTAACAAAAGGACAATGTGGCACATTCTTTGCTTTATTTACAAATAAAAAAACAGACTGTATGGCTTATATAGACTATTACAAGGTTCTTGGAGTTGACAAAACGGCAACTCAGGACGAAATCAAAAAAGCGTTCCGTAAGTTGGCTCGCAAATATCATCCTGATTTGAATCCGAACGACCCTACGGCTAAGGACAAATTTCAGGAGATAAATGAAGCCAACGAGGTATTAAGCGACCCCGAAAAGCGTAAGAAATATGATGCTTACGGGGAAAACTGGAAACACGCCGACGAGTTTGAGGCACAACAACAGGCTTATCAGGCTCAAGGCGGAGGAGGTAACGGCGGAGAATATTGGTATTCTACCGACGGACAACATTTTACAAGTGGCTTTGGAGGAGAAGGTATGCACGGATTTGGTGGAAACGCCAGCGGATTCTCCGACTTCTTCGAAGAGTTGTTCGGACATGGAGCTGGCAGAGGACGTAGTGCAAGAGGCGGATTCCGCGGACAAGATATCGAGGCTTCTTTGCAACTATCTTTGCGTGAAGCAGCTACTACGCACAAACAGACGTTCAGCATCAACGGTGAAACATTGCGTATTACCGTGCCGGCCGGAGTAGCAAACGGGCAAGTTATTAAATTGAAAGGTCATGGAGGCAAGGGAGCCAACGGCGGCCCCGACGGAGATTTGTATATTACTTTCGTTATTCCTGATGACCCTGTATTCAAACGGAAAGACAATGACTTGTATACAGATGTAACAATCGACTTGTACACGGCCGTACTGGGAGGTGAAGTTACAGTCAATACATTGGACGGACAAGTAAAACTGAAAGTTCGTCCGGGAACTCAAAACGATGCGATGGTGCGCCTGAAAGGAAAAGGCTTCCCTGTTTACAAGCAGGAAGGCGTAACAGGCGATCTGATTGTAACTTATCACGTAACCATTCCTACCACGCTGACGGAAAAACAAAAAGATTTGTTCCGACAGTTACAGCAAGGATAATCTAAAACCGTACGACTATGCAGAACGATTTAATCATCATAAACGACTATTGCACACATTGCAATATCGAACCCGACTTCGTCCTCATGCTGGGCGAAGGCGGTCTAATAGATATCGAAGTGATAGATGATACCAGTTATTTTCCGGCTTCTCAGTTGAATGAACTGGAAAAATATACTCACCTGTATTACGACTTGTCCATCAATATAGAAGGGATCGATGCCATCCGTCACTTGCTGGAAAGAATAGAAAACTTGCAAAACAGAGTAAAAACGTTGGAAAATGAGCTGCGTTTCTACCGCAGATAATTCCCATAATTACGAAAACCTTGTCGCGTACCATCAGGCCCGTGGCAGGGTTTTCTTTTTATATGCTCAAAAGTCGCAGGTCAGACCGATAAAGAACGTTCCGGTCTGCTTCTTGTGAGGCAATCCTATTTTCTGTCCTTCCACCACCATGTTACGGCTTCCTCCGTACAAATCATAATCGGATGTCGTATATCCCAGCAATACCGATAGACGTTCCATTTCCAGAGCCACAGCAAACCGTACATGATAATAACATGCCCTTGCCTGCGAGTTACTGATCCTTCCTGAAGTTACCGGCACATCAATAACTGCATCCACCGGAACATAATTTACAACAGCACTTGAATTGGGAGGCAAAGGAACAGTAATACCGGGAGATACGCGGAAAGACAATGCTACATCACGGTCATGATCCAAATAAACAGAAGGTGAATACAAATAAATCCCCGACCGGAAAGCCATGAGATATGCCAAGTCATTCTCCTCTATCCGCCAGTGTAATTTTTTATCTCTTGCATCTCCCGAATAAACATTGTCATCATCTATCTGTGGAGTAAAAAGCAATCCTGCTCCAACGCCAATAAAACGCCAGGGCTTATATACTACACCTGTTTCCACTTCCCATGTCATATAATTGTTCGCGCCCCCATAAAGTTCCCATACCCAGTGCCTCTCTTTTTCCGGTTCCTGCGCCATTGCTATTGATATGCCTAAAAAAGAAAAAAGAATGAGGCAACAAACACTTCGTTTTATATTCATAAGTCATAGCATCTGTTTAAGTTGTCACATAGTATATTCACGAAAGACTATTTCATATGCAACAACAAACGATTTCCTCTAAAAGTTCATTGTATCGACCTCCATTTTCAAAGCTTTAACCAACAGACATCCTTGCTGTTCCTCTTTATCACGTAGCATTACTACGTCTCGGGAACAAGTTTGACCAGCAGATATCCTTGCCGTTTCTTCGTATCATGTGCCATTACTACGTTTCGGGACCCAATTGAACCAACAAAAATCTTTGCAATTTCTTTTCCCTCCAGTCCGACCGCCTTCCTCTTATCCTTCATCATTCTGCTTGATATTTCATCTCTAAAACTGACAAAATTTCCAAGTTCGACTGCCTGCCTATACGTAGCGTTAGTCACTATTTCCCTGTCCTCTTCGTCCATATTCCCGGTCAAAGAACTTTTCTCAAATCCGAATAAAGCTTAAACCTACCGGCAAATCACCTTCAAAATAGATTCTCCCCTCACCCCGAATTCTTTTTTTAATTACATTTGTGCCACATTATTAGAAGAAGTATACATGGAACAATTCAGCCAAATGATTGCCACAGCCCTGAAGCTACCTGTCCATCGGGTGGAAAATACATTGAAACTGCTTCAGGGAGGTGCTACAATACCCTTTATAAGCCGTTACCGAAAAGAAGCGACCGGAGGACTCGACGAGGTACAGATAGGAGACATCCATACGCGTTACGAAAAACTCTGCGAACTTGCCAAGCGAAAGGAAACGGTACTTTCTACCATCGAAGAGCAGGGAAAACTAACCGATGCCTTGCGTGAACGCATTGCCAACTGTTGGGATGCAACGGAACTGGAGGATATTTACCTGCCTTTCAAGCCCAAACGGAAAACCCGTGCCGAAGCTGCACGCCAGAAGGGACTGGAACCGCTCGCCATGCTGCTGTTGATGCAGCGGGAAAACAATTTGTCTGCCCGGGTACGTCAGTTCATCAAGGGAGAAGTCAAGGACGAAGAAGACGCACTAAAAGGAGCACGCGACATCATCGCCGAGCAAGTGAACGAAGATGAACGTGCCCGCAACCTGATACGAAACCAGTTCAGCCGTCAGGCAATAATTACGGCTAAAATAGTCAAAGGCAAAGAGAAAGAAGAAGCCGCCCAGAAATACCGCGATTACTTCGACTTCAGTGAACCGCTGAAGAAATGTACCTCTCACCGCCTGCTCGCCATCCGTCGTGGAGAAGCCGAAGGTATCCTGAAAGTATCCATCACTCCCGATGATGAAACAGCCTGTACCGAACGGCTGGAAAGGCAATATGTACACGGAAACGGGGAATGTTCCGCACAAGTGGCAGAAGCTGTAAACGATGCATATAAGCGTCTGCTGAAACCAGCAATAGAAACAGAATTTTCTGCACTCAGCAAAGAAAAGGCAGACGAAGAAGCTATCCGTGTCTTTGCCGAAAATCTCCGGCAGTTACTGCTGGCTCCTCCTTTGGGGCAAAAGCGCACCATGGGTATCGACCCGGGATATCGTACCGGATGCAAGGTGGTCTGTCTGGATGCTCAGGGCAATCTGCTGCACAATGAAGCAATTTATCCGCATCCCCCAAAATCGGAAACGGCACTGGCCGGGCGCAAGCTTGTTAAACTGGTCGAACAATATAAGATAGAAGCCATCGCCATTGGAAATGGCACGGCAAGTCGTGAAACCGAACGTTTCGTTACGTCCCAGCGATACGACCGCGAAGTGCAGGTATTTGTAGTCAGCGAAGACGGTGCTTCCATCTATTCGGCTTCCAAGATTGCGCGCGACGAGTTTCCCGAATACGATGTGACGGTACGTGGAGCCGTATCAATCGGTCGCCGACTAATGGACCCGCTTGCCGAACTGGTCAAGATAGATGCCAAATCTATCGGGGTGGGACAATACCAGCACGATGTGGATCAGACCAAGCTGAAAGCATCGCTCGACCAGACAGTAGAGAGTTGCGTGAACCTGGTCGGCGTGAACGTCAATACAGCCAGCAAGCATCTGCTGACGTATGTTTCGGGACTGGGACCTACACTGGCTCAAAACATCGTAGATTACCGTACGGAAAACGGAGCGTTCCACTCGCGCAAGGAATTGCTGAAGGTGCCGCGCATGGGCGCTAAAGCTTTTGAACAGTGTGCCGGATTCTTACGAATTCCACACGCTGACAACCCGCTCGACAATTCGGCTGTGCATCCGGAGAGTTATGCTATCGTAGAAAAGATGGCAAAGGACTTGAAATGCTCCGTTGCCGACCTGATAAAAGACAAGGAGTTACGCAGCCGCATAGAGGTAAAGAACTATGTGACCGATACCGTGGGACTGCCTACGCTGACTGATATTATGCAGGAACTGGATAAACCGGGACGCGACCCGCGCCAGAAGATTCAGGTTTTCGAATTCGACAAGAACGTGCAAACCATCGACGACCTGCGGGAAGGCATGGAACTGCCCGGCATCATCAATAACATTACCAATTTCGGGTGCTTCGTAGATATAGGAATCAAGGAAAACGGACTGGTGCATATTTCCCAGCTTGCCGACAAGTTTGTCAGCGATCCGACAACAGTCGTCAGCATGCACCAGCATGTACGTGTGCGCGTGCTCAGCATCGACCACGAACGCAAGCGCATTCAGCTTACAATGAAAGGACTTAATTAATGGAAACAGAAAAACAAACATGTGGATGGTTCGTCTTTAATAGCGGACAGGTATTGATAGAAAAAAAAGAAGACGGGTATCATATTCCTTACGGAACAGAACCTCCGGTTGAAGTTCCCGTTGGAAGTACCATTCATACCATCGGCGAGATAAACGGTTATCCCGCCAAAACATACGCCATTCATGTTCCGGTGGCAGGAGATGAAAGCACGCCACGCATGATGAAGGACTTGCGTGCTTCGTTCGATGTGCTTCCGCTGGAAGAATACAAGCGTGCCGGGAAAGCATCACAAATATTGAACTGGGACAAGAACAGCCGCTATTGTCCCATGTGTGGCGTACCGACCATACAAGTTTCTCCCATTGCCAAACGATGTCCGGAGTGCCGGCAGGAATTCTACCCGCGCATTTCACCTGCGGTCATTGTACTTATAAAAAAAGATGACAGTATCTTGCTGGTGCATGCCCGCAACTTCCGGGGTACATTCAAAGGACTGGTAGCAGGTTTTCTCGAACCGGGAGAAACACTGGAAGAGTGCGTTTACCGGGAAGTTATGGAAGAGACGGGACTGACGATAAAGAATCTGAAGTATTTCGGCAGCCAGCCATGGCCCTACCCCAGCGGCATCATGGTAGGATATTATGCCGAATACGAAAGTGGAACCATCAAGCTGCAGGATGAAGAACTGAGTGCAGGAGCCTTTTACAGCCGGGATAATCTGCCGGAAATACCGAAAAAACTCAGCATCGCCCGCAAGCTGATTGACGCCTGGCTGGAACACAAAATTTAATCTGCAACTGACAGACAAACATAGAACGCCCCTATCAAATTCTCTTCCGGAAAATGACAGGGGCGTTCTTTATATATCTCATATACTTTTTTACAGCTCTGAGAACTTCACTCGAAAAGTTTTATTTCATAAAAGCAGGAACCGGCAAGTGCATTCCCGCCATAACCAGTCCGTTTTCACGGGCATATTGCAAATAGGTCTTACGGGACTTTATCGCATTCTCCTTATCCATATCATAGGTTGCACAGATTTCCGGATGTCCTGCCTGCAAGGCAGCGCCATGCATCAGGTCGCCGATGACCAGCAGCTTGCCCGCCTGATAGACCGTATGCCCCGGTGTATGTCCTATCGCTTCGCGTGCAACGACCTTTCCGGGCAGTGTATCGCCGAAAGCAAACAGGTGCAAACGGTCTTTGTATGCGTTCATAGTCTTCACCACCTGTTCCTTTTTGTCGGCAGGCATCTTCATCCAGCCGTCGTATTCTGCTTTCGAAGCATATACTTTAGCGTTCGGAAATACTACACTGTCGTTTCTCATCATTCCACCGATGTGGTCACCGTGGAAATGTGTCAGGTAAATATACTGTATATCGGCCGGAGATACGCCCAGCGAACGCAGTCCGTCCATCAACCGACTGTCGGGAGCTCCCATTCCCGTATCGAAAAGAATACGTATTCCATCACTTTCTACCAGGAAAGTACTGATAGAAGCCGGTATGCCGTTCTCCAGCGAAAGACTTTTTATCAGCTCGTCACTTGCATCGGGAAAAAGCGTACGGGGCATCAGCCGTGCGGGACCGTTATCCCGAATCCATGTTGCTTTCACTCCGTCGAGCACGCATGTTGCCAAAAGACTATCTCCTTGCATCCCTGTCCGGCTACTTGTTACACTCATACTGTCTGCACTTATTTTTTCATCTGCCTGTTTCTTGGCACTGTTGCCGCAACTGGCAAGCGACAAGAGCATCGTCGTGCCAAGGGCATAACTCCATATCTTACTTCTCATTGCTATATAGTTTTATAATAACCGATTACAATAAAATTTACATTTGCCCAAAACCCGGTTAAAGTAACAGAAAATTTGCGAATTCCCCAAAGAAGTTTTTACCCGATTTTAAAGTTGTCCGGCTGTACCTCATCTGCAAGCAGGCGAATATCAAACACCGGCACATAAAACAAGCGAGGAGAAAAAACCAGCTTTCCTGCCGATTTCTTCTCCTCACTCCTTCCCCGCTACATACCTCAGACAAGGCTGCTTCTGCACCGGGTAACAGAAAATCTATCTTATTTCTTTTTCATCTTCTGCATCATGCCCGCCATCTTGCTGCCAGTAACCATCTTCATCATCTTACGAGTCTGGTCAAACTGTTTCAGCAATCGGTTTACTTCCTGAATACTTGTACCACTACCTTTCGCGATACGTGTACGGCGGCTTCCATTCAGAATTTCAGGACGGGTACGTTCTTCCGGAGTCATTGAGTAAATAATTGCTTCGATACTCTTGAACGCATTATCGTCGATATCGATATCCTTGATGGCTTTTCCCACACCCGGAATCATGGAAGCAAGTTCTTTCAGGTTACCCATCTTCTTAATCTGATGAATCTGAGTCAAGAAGTCGTTGAAGTCGAACTGGTTCTTCTGGATTTTCTTCTGAAGACGTTTAGCCTCTTCTTCATCGTACTGCTCCTGCGCACGTTCAACCAGCGAAACGATATCACCCATTCCGAGGATACGGTCTGCCATACGAGCCGGGTGGAACTGGTCGATAGCATCCAGTTTTTCACCTGTTCCCACAAACTTGATAGGCTTGTTTACTACGGTACGGATAGACAGAGCAGCACCACCACGTGTATCACCGTCGAGTTTAGTCAGAACTACGCCGTTGAAATCCAGACGTTCGTTGAACTCACGGGCAGTATTGACTGCATCCTGACCGGTCATTGCATCGACTACGAACAATGTTTCATCCGGATTGATGGCATTCTTGATAGCTTCAATCTCGTTCATCATCTGCTCGTCTACGGCAAGACGTCCGGCAGTATCGACGATAACCAAATCGTAACCTTTCGCCTTTGCTTCCTGAATGGCATTCAACGCAATCTGAACCGGGTTCTTGCTGTCGGGTTCGCTATATACAGGAACCTCAATCTGCTGTCCCAGCACCTTCAACTGTTCGATAGCGGCAGGACGGTATACGTCGCAGGCTACCAGCAACGGCTTGCGGTTTTTCTTGGTTTTCAGCATACGAGCCAGCTTGCCCGAGAAAGTAGTTTTACCAGAACCCTGCAAACCAGACATCAAAATAACGGCAGGACGATTCTTCAATTCGATTTCAGCAGTATCGCCACCCATCAGTTTCGTCAGCTCGTCGTGAACGATTTTTACCATCAACTGGCTTGGCTTAACGGCTGTCAGCACGTTCTGTCCCAAGGCTTTTTCTTTTACCGTATCGGTAAAGTTCTTGGCTACCTTATAGTTTACATCGGCATCCAGCAACGCACGACGTACATCTTTCAGTGTTTCGGCCACATTGATTTCGGTGATTTTTCCTTCACCTTTCAATATCTTAAACGACCGCTCTAGTCTTTCACTTAAATTATCGAACATATATTTTCAGTTTTTCTTTTTATTTCCTTATTTTATTAGGGCGCAAAATTACAAAAATAATCGGATGCATCAAATCTTTTTATTCTGCCATTTCGCTTTTTTCAGATAAACGACGCTGAAAGTCAGCATCAACGTGTAATAAATGATTTCGGTAGTAAAGCAAATATCGACCGGAGCACGCAGAACCATCCCCACGACTATGACATACAAAGCATAAAACACCTGTACACCAACTTCGAGCACCAGTGCAGCCTGCGTATTACCGGTTCCCGAAATACCGTTGAAATAAATATTCGCCACGGCAGATATCAGCATGGCTCCGCAAACGACATACAAAGCCGGTACGGATTCCAGCAACAAGGCTTCCTCATTGGTATAAACAGCCAAGATAGCTCGCGGAAACAATACGCAGAGTACCACACAGACAACCATGATGAGAAACGACATACGGGCTATTTTGTGGAGCAATGTCATGACACCCGAAACACCTCCTGAACCAATCAGGTTGCTGACCAGGGTATTTGCCGTAGTGGAAAGCGACTGCACCGGTATCAGAAGTACGACATACACGCTGCGCACAATGTTGGCAATGGCAAGCTGTCGCTGCCCGAGCCGCTCCAATGCCATAAAAAAGACAAACCAGATAGCCATCGCCAGAAAATACTGCACCATGGTAAAACAGGAAATGCGCAAGATACGCATCACCATGTCCCAGTCGAAACGGCCGAAACGGTTCAGCCCATATTTTTTCAAGTCAATCTTGCAATAGGTATAAGCTATAAAAAACAATAAGGAAGAAGCTTCTGCTATGACCGATGCCAGCGCTGCTCCCCGTACACCCATCTCAGGAAAGCCAAACTCTCCGAATATCATGGCATAATCCAGAAAGACATTGACCAGTGCCATGACGATAGCACTCATAGTCAGCACCTTGGTCTGAGTCACCCCAATATAGAAAGCCCGGAACATAACGTTGACAAATGCAAACAGAAATCCCCAGATACGCCAGGTAAAGAACTCATACGTGGCATGAAAAATCGTATCGGAAGTTATCAGCAAGCGAATCAGTGGCTCGGCACATAAAGACATCAGTATCAGCAGCGCGACGCCCATACCGAAACTGAACGTAGAGCCCTGCCACATAATCGGCCCCACGGCATGAAAGTTTCCCTCCCCGTTGCGGCGGGCTATCAGGATTTGTGAACCGACACTAAAGCCGAAGGCAACGGTATAAATGCAGATATACAATAATCCTCCCATTGCTGCTGCACCGAGCGCCACCTCGCCGACATGTCCCAGAAAAGCCGTATCAGTCACATTGATAACATTTTGCGCAAGAAGTCCCAAGAATATCGGATAAGTGACATTCCATATTTCTTTATTTGTATACATAAAAACTGATTTTCTTGTTTTGAAACGAAGGATGTACAAAGATACAATTTTTATGCATTTCTTCACAAACGCACATTCGTTTTTCAGCTTGTCTTAATGAAAACATCCTTATCTTTTCTTTCTGGAAAATTTGTACAAACTTTTTTGTTTTTTGTACAAAAAATAAAAAAACGTCGGGAGGTTTTCTGCGAAAGATGCAGACAATTGAAAATCAATGTTTCCACGAATTCTGAAAAAGCCTAAAGAATCAGATTGAAATCATCCCCGTCGCCCAGCACCGGAAAGTGTTTTCGGAACGCGTCCAGCGGCTCACGTGCAAGTACAGCCGTTGCCGTTTCTTCCTTATCATCCTCACACGACGCTATCAGCTTGCCATAAGGATTGATGATTACGCTACCGCCGTTGTAAGAACACTGCGGATCATGCCCGGTCCGGTTTACACCAACCACATAACACTGGTTCTCGAGTGCCCGTGCCCGCAGCAGTGTATCCCATACCTCCCGGCGGCTGACAGGCCAGTTGGCTACATAAATCGCTACATCATAATCGTTCCGGCAACGTGACCACACGGGAAAACGCAGGTCGTAACAAATCTGCAAAAGAATACGAAAACCTCCATACGAAACAATCACCCGCTTTCCACCGGAAGTATACTGCTTATCTTCCCCGCCGAAAGTAAACAGATGTCGCTTATCGTAACGGTGTATCGTCCCGTCGGGACAGACAAAATAAAAACGGTTGTAAAACATTTCCGACTCCTTTACCGAAAGACTACCAGCAAGGGCGCACTGATGCATTTCCGCCATCCGGCGCATCCATTGTAAGGTTTCCCCTCCTTCCTCTTCGGCAATCTCCATGGGAGCCATACTGAAACCGGTAGAAAACATCTCGGGAAGCACAAACAAATCCGTATCTTCATGCCCTTCCATCAGCTTTTCTATGCTTTTACGGTTTGCAACCGCATCCTCCCAGACGATATTCGTCTGCAAGATTGTAACCTTCAAAAATGTTGTCTGTCTATTCATTTTTACATCCCTTTTCCAAAATTCGACTGGCCCAAAGGTAATAAAAGTAAGCTGATTTAGATGTTGTTTACAAAATCTTTGCTATTTTTGTAGCAAAATTGAGTTAATGTATCAACAAATGAACGTATTAGAATTAAGTGAACAGGAGATTATCAGACGTAACAGCCTGAATGAAATGAGAGCGATGGGCATTGATCCATACCCTGCTGCTGAGTATGTAACCAACGCATTTTCGACTGACATAAAAGCCGAATTCAAGGACGACGAGGCAGAACCGCGCAAAGTATCGGTTGCAGGACGTATCATGTCACGTCGTGTGATGGGTAAGGCTTCTTTCATTGAATTACAAGACTCCAAAGGTCGTATTCAAGTATACATTACCCGCGATGATATATGCCCGGATGAAAATAAAGATTTATATAATGTAGTATTCAAACGCTTGCTCGACTTGGGCGACTTTATCGGCATCGAAGGTTTTGTATTCCGTACACAAATGGGAGAAATTTCCATCCATGCACAGAAACTGACCGTGCTGTCGAAATCTATCCGTCCGTTGCCTATCGTAAAATATAAGGACGGCGTGGCTTACGATAAGTTCGACGATCCCGAACTTCGCTATCGTCAGCGTTATGTAGACCTGGTTGTCAACGACGGCGTAAAAGATATTTTCCTGAAACGCACCAAAGTATATAACTCGATGCGTGAGTACTTCAATTCGAAAGGTTATATCGAAGTAGAAACTCCTATCCTGCAGTCTATTCCAGGTGGAGCAACTGCACGCCCGTTCATTACACACCATAACGCACTGGATATTCCATTGTATATGCGTATCGCCAGCGAACTTTACCTGAAACGTCTGATTGTAGGCGGATTCGAAGGTGTATACGAAATTGGAAAGAACTTCCGTAACGAAGGTATGGACCGTACACACAATCCAGAATTTACCTGTATGGAAATCTATGTTGCCTACAAGGATTACAACTGGATGATGACCTTTACTGAAAACATGATCGAAAAGATCTGTATGGATGTAAACGGTACAACAGAAATCAAGATTGGCGACAATACAATCAACTTCAAGGCTCCGTTCAAACGAGTTACCATGCTCGACTCTATCAAAGAATTTACGGGTTATGACCTAACCGGCATGAACGAAGATCAAATACGTGAAGTATGCAAGAAGCTGAACATGGAAATCGACGACACCATGGGTAAAGGTAAGCTGATTGATGAAATCTTCGGCGAATTCTGCGAAGGCAATTATATCCAGCCGACTTTCATCATCGACTATCCGATTGAAATGTCACCGCTGACCAAGCGTCACCGTAACAATCCGGACCTGACAGAACGTTTTGAGCTGATGGTAAACGGAAAGGAACTCTGTAACGCTTATTCAGAATTGAACGACCCGATTGACCAGTTGGAACGTTTCAAAGAGCAGATGCGACTGAGCGAAAAGGGAGACGACGAGGCAATGATTATCGACAAGGACTTTGTTCGTGCATTGGAATACGGTATGCCTCCGACATCGGGTATGGGTATCGGAATGGACCGTCTGGTTATGTTGATGACTGGACAGAGCACTATTCAGGAAGTATTGTTCTTCCCACAGATGCGTCCCGAAAAGGTTATCCCGAAAGATGCTCCGGCAAAATTTATGGAACTGGGTGTTCCTGAAGAATGGGTACCAGTTATCCAGAAAGCAGGCTATAATCTGGTTTCAGATATGAAAGATGTAAATCCGCAGAAACTGCATCAGGACATTTGCGGAGTGAATAAAAAATATAAATTAGAATTGAAGAATCCTAGCGTCGACGAAGTAGCTGGCTGGATACAGAAAATAGGCTAAAATGAAACTCCCCGGGAAAATAGCAATCATGGGTGGAGGAAGCTGGGCAACGGCAATAGCAAAAATCATATTGACCCAGGCAGACTCAATAAACTGGTATATGCGCCGTGACGACCGGATCGAAGAATTCCGTCGTCTGGGCCATAATCCGGCTTACCTGACCAGTGTGCGCTTCGATATGAAGTGCATCAACTTCTCTTCAGATATAAATAAGGTAGTGAAGGAATCGGACACACTGATATTCGTCACTCCTTCGCCGTATCTGAAAATCCACCTTAAAAAGCTAAAAACGAAACTCAAGGATAAGTTCATTGTAACGGCTATTAAGGGAATCGTCCCCGACGAGAACCTGATTGTGTCCGACTACTTTCATCAAATGTACGATGTTCCCGAAGAGAACATTGCTGTACTGGCTGGCCCGTGCCATGCAGAAGAAGTGGCACTGGAACGCTTGTCTTACCTCACGGTAGGATGCAAGGACATTGAAAAAGCAAAGATGTTTGCCCGACAGCTCTCGGGACATTATATCAAGACATCGGTCAATACCGACGTGGCAGGCATAGAATATGCGTCTGTCTTGAAGAATGTGTATGCTATCGCTGCCGGTATATGCAGCGGACTGAAATACGGAGATAACTTCCAGGCGGTACTGGTTTCGAATGCTCTTCAGGAAATGAACCGCTTTCTCGATACGGTACATCCGGTGAACCGGTGCACGAACGACTCGGCTTACTTGGGCGACTTGCTGGTAACTTCGTACTCCAATTTCAGCCGCAACCGCGTATTCGGAACAATGATAGGAAAAGGATATTCGGTGAAAAGTGCACAGATAGAAATGGAAATGATAGCCGAAGGCTATTACGGTACCAAATGTATCAAGGAGCTGAACAAGCACCTGCACGTAAACATGCCGATAGTAGACGCCGTTTACAACATTTTGTATGAACGGATTTCTCCAATGATTGAAATCAAATTACTGACTGATTCATTCAGATAATAAAGAAGAATATTTATGGAAAATATTAAACTTGACATCAACAAGTCTTTAGGTTTTATTTCCAAAGACAAACTAGCTGCTTACGAACCTAAAGTAAGAGCATGTATGGAAACATTGGAAAAAGGTACAGGACTGGGAAACGATTTCCTGGGCTGGTTACATTTGCCTTCTTCCATTACTAAAGAACATCTGGACGACTTGAAAGCTACCGCACAGGTTCTGCGTGAAAACTGTGAAGTTGTAGTTGTTGCTGGTATCGGCGGAAGCTATCTGGGTGCCCGCGCCGTTATCGAAGCTATGTCCAACAGCTTCTTGTGGTTGCAAGAAAAGAAAGCAGGACAGCCTACTATCATCTTTGCCGGACACAACATTGGTGAAGATTACTTGTACGAGCTGACTTCTTTCCTGAAAGACAAGAAATTTGGTGTAATCAATATCTCTAAATCGGGTACTACAACCGAAACAGCTTTGGCTTTCCGCCTGCTGAAAAAACAATGCGAAGACCAGCGCGGCAAGGAAATGGCACGTAAGGTCATCGTTGCAGTAACTGATGCAAAGAAGGGTGCAGCCCGTGTAACAGCCGACAAAGAAGGTTACAAATCATTCATTATTCCTGACAACGTAGGCGGACGTTTCTCTGTTCTTACTCCGGTTGGCTTGCTTCCTATCGCAGTTGCAGGCATCGACATCGACCAGTTGGTAGAAGGTGCACGCAAGATGGAAGAAGTTTGTGCTAACCAGAATATGATGGAAAACCCGGCTGCTCTGTATGCTGCGACACGCAACGAACTGTATCAGAGCGGCAAGAAGATTGAAATTCTGGTAAACTTCCAGCCGAAACTTCATTACTTCATGGAATGGTGGAAACAACTTTACGGAGAATCAGAAGGTAAGGACCACAAAGGTATCTACCCAAGCTCTGTAGACTTCTCTACTGACCTGCACTCAATGGGACAATGGATTCAGGAAGGTGAACGTACTATCTACGAAACTGTTGTTTCTATTGAAACTCCGAACCACGAACTCCGTGTACCTTCTGACGAAGAAAACCTGGACGGTCTGAACTTCCTTGCCGGAAAGCGCGTAGACGAAGTAAACAAAATGGCCGAACTGGGTACTCAGTTAGCACACGTAGACGGCGGCGTACCTAACATGCGCGTCAGCGTTCCGAAACTGAACGAATACTATCTGGGACAGTTGATTTACTTCTTCGAAAAGGCTTGCGGTATCAGCGGTTACCTGCTCGGAGTTAATCCGTTCAACCAGCCGGGTGTAGAAGCTTACAAGAAGAATATGTTTGCCCTGCTGAACAAACCAGGATACGAAGAAGAGTCTAAGGCTATCCAAGCTCGCTTGAAATAAAGACTACTGAATGAAGAATGGATAATGACAAATCGAGAAGGCAGTAACTCTTGCAGATACGGTCTTACTCGCTGGTCGTTATTCATTCTTCATTATTTATATATATTATTCTTAACTGAAAAGAAATGTTCCAACAAGCAATAAACAATTATCTTACCACACATCACTTTGACAAACTGAACCTGAAAGCTGTATTGTTCGACATGGACGGCGTACTATTCGACTCCATGAAAAACCATGCTACAGCTTGGCATGAAGCAATGAAGCAATACGGCATGCACTTGAGCCCCGAAGAAGCCTACATGCACGAAGGACGTACAGGAGCAGCTACAATCAATATTGTCAGCAGCCGCCAGCGGAACCACGAAGCAACCGAAGAGGAAATAAAAGAAATCTATCAGACAAAGAGTAACATTTTCAATTCACTCCCCAAGGCTGAACGGATGCCGGGTGCCCTGGAATTGCTGAACAAAATAAAGGCAGCAGGTCTGATTCCCGTCATTGTAACCGGTTCGGGACAAAAATCGTTGTTGGAACGCTTAAACAAAAACTTTCCCGGAATATTCAAGGCCGAACTGATGGTCACCGCATTCGACGTGAAATACGGCAAACCTAACCCGGAACCCTATCTCATGGGACTTCAGAAAGCCGGTGTCGAAGCCAACGAAGCCATCGTGGTAGAAAACGCCCCCCTGGGAGTCCGTGCCGGAGTGGCAGCAGGTATCTTTACCGTAGCAGTCAATACCGGTCCGCTGCCCGACAAAGTTCTGCTGGATGAAGGAGCCAATTATCTGTTCCACTCCATGCCGGATTTCAACAAGAATTGGGAAAATTTTTACCAAGCAATCAAATAAAATCGTATATTTGCATTTGAGCATTTACAAATGCTTATACTAACCCTAACAAATTCAATTGGATATTCGGGAAGGCTGCCTCGTGACGAAGCAGCCTTTTCTGTTTTATCTCTCCGCGATTTCTACACGCCCCAACATAAATTTTCCTGCCTAAAAACAAAAAGAAGTCACCGAATCGGTCACCCAATTGATATAAAAATGCTACCTCCCCCCAATCGAATACACATAAAAAAAGCCTACTAAAATGTTTTTTAGCAAGCTCTTACCCATATTGTCCTGATATAAGTACACCCATGGGGAGTCGAACCCCAATCGATGGAACCGGAATCCATTATTCTATCCATTGAACTATGGGTGCAAGTATTTCTCAAAACCGCGACAAAAATACAATTATTCTGCATCTTGTCCTAATAATCGAAGAGAAAAATAATAAGAAAGATGATATTTTTTCGATTTTCCAAATATCATTTTATCAACAAAAACAAAGAAACAAAACACACAATGATAATATTTCCATAAATCGCATTGCATTTTTACAAAATATAATTATCTTTGCCTACGTATTTAAATATAGAAAATTTTATAAGACATGAGTTACCTGATAAAACCAAACAACTATCGACCTTTGCTTGATATGAAGCAGACAGAGCTGGGAATAAAACAAATTAAAGATTTTTTCCAGCAAAATCTGTCCTCTGAATTGCGTCTGCGCCGCGTTACGGCACCGCTTTTTGTGCTCACAGGCATGGGTATGAACGATGACCTGAACGGAATAGAACGCCCGGTCACCTTTCCGATAAAGGACTTGGGAGAGCAACAGGCTGAAGTGGTACATTCGCTTGCCAAATGGAAACGCGTAACACTTGCCGACTATAATATAGAACCGGGATATGGCATTTATACGGATATGAACGCAATCCGTGCCGACGAAGAGCTGGGAAACCTGCATTCACTCTATGTAGACCAATGGGACTGGGAACGTGTCATCACGCCCGAACAGCGGACTGTGGATTTTCTGAAAAGCATCGTTACACGCATTTATTCGGCTATGCGCCGCACAGAATATATGATTTGTGAGGTCTATCCGCAAATCACCTCTTTCCTGCCCCACGATGTACATTTCATCCATTCGCAGGATTTGCTCGACATGTACCCCGACAAGACTCCCAAGGAACGGGAAGACTTGATTACCGAACGATATGGAGCTGTATTCATCATCGGTATAGGAGGCAAGTTGAGCAACGGACAGCCGCACGACAAACGTGCTCCCGATTATGATGACTACACGACAATCGATCCGAAGACCGGACTTCCGGGACTGAATGGCGACCTGCTGGTATGGAACAGCGTATTGGGACGCGCCATCGAACTCTCATCGATGGGAATCCGTGTAGACAAACCAGCACTGCTCAAACAGCTGGAACTGGCCGGAAAGGAAGAACGGACCAAACTTTATTTCCACAAAAGACTGCTGGAAGGTTCACTTCCACTCAGTATCGGAGGGGGTATCGGACAGTCACGACTCTGCATGCTGTACCTGAAGAAAGCACACATCGGCGAAATCCAAGCCAGCATCTGGCCGGAAGAGATGCGCAAAGAATGTGCCGAACTGGGCATGCAACTCATTTAAACACATAGGCAATACGCAAACTGATTTTTTCTCCAAGGCTGTCTCAGAGTCCATATATGAGGCAGCCTTATCTTGTTCTATTGTGCCCGCTTCACCAATCCGGCAGGATTTCCCCATCTCTAAAAGATAAACCGAGGAAGGTTATCGCCACATTCCATTATCTCTTTTCTTTTTTTGTACAAATCATTTTATTTTTTGTACAAAAAATAAAAAAACGTCGAGAGAAATTTATGTAATGAAGCCAATATTTTTCCTCCAACATCACCAATCCTTCATCTAAAGAACTTTTTTACCTTTCCTTGCCCTTCACGCCCTTCACCCCATAAAGCGAGCACATAAAAGACTCCTGCCTCATCATATCGCCCAACAAGAACCGCTCCAATCTGCACTTCTGATGCCTATAATCTCCCTCCTTTCAGAGGATATTGTTTCCAACAACATTACCTCAGCAATCCAATTTCATGCAACACAAAGATATGGATAATGAAAAAGTTCTTTTCGCTGCAATAATAATTTACGCCTTTTTACTAAATTTGTCTGACATATATCATACATAAGTTATTCATTTAGAGAAAATACAGCATGAACGTACAGATAGAAGAATCGTGGAAGCAAGTACTGGCTCCAGAGTTTGACAAAGATTATTTCATACGCCTGACGGACTTTGTACGCCGGGAATATCAGACAACCACCGTATATCCTCCGGGAAAACTGATATTCAATGCATTCAACCTCTGCCCTTACAACAAGGTAAAGGTGGTTATCATCGGACAAGATCCGTATCACGGACCGGGACAGGCACACGGACTTTGCTTTTCCGTAAACGACGGCATCCCGTTTCCTCCGTCGTTACAAAATATATTCAAGGAAATACACGATGACCTGGGTACTCCTATGCCATCTACAGGCAACCTTACCCGATGGGCAGAACAAGGTGTGCTGCTGCTGAACGCCACACTCACTGTCCGTGCTCATCAGGCAGGCTCACACCAGCGGCAAGGCTGGGAAGAGTTTACCGATGCAGCTATCCGTGCCTTGGCCGAAAACCGCGAGCATCTGGTATTTATCTTGTGGGGATCGTATGCGCAAAAGAAGGGAGCCTTTATCGACCGCAACAAGCATCTGGTGCTTACTTCCGTTCATCCTTCGCCACTCTCGGCATACAATGGCTTCTTCGGCAACAAACATTTCAGCCGAACCAATGAATACTTGATTCAACATGGTGAGACGCCTATCCAGTGGTAGGCCTTACGTACCAATATGCAAAGAGCCGCCGGATTATTTCCGGCGGCTCTTTGCATATTATCTATCAATCAATGTACATCAATACCATGTAACCTGACTACCCGTATTACTACGCTGATCCCATTTCAAAGCGTCGGTCAGCATAGCCGAATTGGCACGGATGGAGAAGTTATACGAAGTATACGGACCAAATACCAGACCGCAACTCATATTGAAACAGTGCAAGTCACGGGTGATGTTCACCGTGGTCATTGACATTTCTTTCGAAGTAAAGTCGTAACCACTTGAATAAGTTACGTTCCAGCGGCTACCCATCTTGATATTACCCGAGATATTCAGCGAGTGAGTAAGCGAATACGGATAACGCATGGTCTTGATATTAATCTGCTTCGTTCTGTCTTCACGAATACTATAGCTATAACTCAAGCTCAAACTCCACGGCAACTTGAAGGCAAGATAACCGTCCGGATCAAGAGTCGCATTTTCCGTCTTGCGAGTACCCGAATTATTCTTCTGGGTCATTTCGTCGTCGGTTTCTTCTTCATCCTCGTCGTCTGTATCCTTTTTATCCTTATCCTTTTTCTCGTCGTCCTTTTTGCCGAACAACTTTTTGAAAGTATCATTATTCAATGTATACGAGAAAGAACCACTATATCCCTGGAATCGTCCGAAACGTCCGTACGACCATTCTGTACGGTCACTCTCGACTACATTACCATTTTCGTCGAACTTATAGGCATAAGTTGCAAACGTTGCATTCATGTTGAACGTATAATTCTTGGTCAACTTCAGACGAGCCGTCAGCGAAAGATTACTCCACCGCTTCTGAGCAATATCGTACGACAAGCTTCCGCTCAAGTCATCAATCAGACTGATCTTCTTGTAACCCGTTGTATCCTTATCGGAAGCCATCTTCATTTCCAGATTATTCTTCAGCGAGAAGCTGACATTCTGTGACACACCTTTACCCGGATAGCTGTAAGGAGCACCTTCATAGGGCGAATACTCTGCCATGCGGACCTCACCGTTTTCGTCGGTATAGGTGTATGTTTCGTAATAACCGTAACGCGACTTACCGAAGTCCGGCGTATATGTATAGCTGACCGACGGAGTTACGACGTGACGAATCACAATCTCCTTGCTCTTCATAAACAAAGGCTTATACATACCATACAGCTTTGTATTCATCGAAACAGCCATATTATAATCGTATACACGATTGAACCCGTTGATGGTATCCTTTACCACTTCGTGCGTTTTTTCATCATAACTCTGCATGACTTTACGCGTATACCAGCGTTCGGTATAGTTGAACGAAGGAGTAATATTGATGTATTTAAACAAGCTGAATGTAGCCTCAACCGGAATAGTATGCTTCATACCTGTCTTCCATTTCGAGAAAGGAGTCTTAAAAAGCAGATTATCCTTTGTATCAACACTGTTTGTCAAAGCACCTGTATACTGGAAAGAAATCTTTTCATACCAGCGTTCGTCGCCGGCTGCTTTCTTGCGCTTGAACGGATAAATACGGCTCAAAGAAATATTCAGGTCAGGCAAAGTCATATTGACAGAAGAGTCCCTCGTATTCTGAGTAATATTAAACGTACTCGAAATATTCAGGCCAATTTCCGGAAAATTTCGAGAATAACTGATACTTGACGCCTTTGTGTTGTTACTATAAGCAGAAGGGTCGTACAATGAACTCAAGCTCGAACGGTCGTAACTACTGGTTGCAAAGTTTACACTGGCCGAGAAAGAGCTGTTCGGACTTGCTTTCGAATCCTGACGGTGACTCCACTGTATACGGAAATCTTTAGAAACCGCATAATCGGGCATGTTCTTTTCTCCCGTCTTTGTCACCAGATAACTGGCATTAAAATAGCCACTATACTTATAACGCTTATTATAATTGGAAGCAGCCGACAGTCCCCATGAACCTTTTGTATAGATTTCTCCCAGCACTTTCAAGTCTACCCTATCGTTGATGGCAAAATAATATCCACCATCACGCAGATAAAAACCACGATTCATTTCGTCACCATACGTAGGCATGATGAAACCTGAAGAATAACTGCTGCTGAACGGGAAAAATCCGAATGGAACGGCTATCGGAAGAGGGACATCTTCTACTACAAGCTGGGCAGGCCCGAATACAACATCCTTCTTTGGACGTACCTTGGCCATAGACAATTTCAAATAAAAGTGCGGATGTTCCTTGTTGTCGCAGGTAGTATATTTACCCTGAGTCATGTAAATTTCATCATCTGCTCCCTTTTTGGCATTCTCACTGGTTACGTATCCTTCACCCTGCTGCGTTACAATGTTATTGATAAATCCCTTCTTAGTCTTGAAATTATAACGCATTGTCTTCGATTCGTAGGGTGTTTCTCCATCCTTAAAGACAGGAGTTCCCTGCTCTACACCAGTCGTGTCGGCAACACCACGGGCATAGACCGTACTGCTGTCCATATTCATGGTTATCAGAGCAGAAGTCAACTCAATGTTTTGATAATTGACTTTACCATCACCATACAGATGAGCAAAACCTCCTTTGGTAAAAACGATGGAATCGGAAGCCTCGTAAATTACAGGTGCATCCAGAGGTTGTTTCTTAGAAGTAGTATCAAGGGCCAGCGAATCTGCACCAACAGAATCTACGGCCAGCGAGTCCATATGCAGTGAATCGCCTTTAAGTGAATCGACCGCCAGCGAATCGGCATGAGCTTCCGTTCTGTTTCCTCTCATTCTCTTTCCTCTGACACGCTGCGTTTCAGCATACAGAGAGAAAAAAAATCCCAAAAAGAACAGAACAAACAATAAATATGTAGCTTTTTTAAATGACGCCATTCATCAATCTTTTACGCAATGCGGTGCAAAAGTAAGCATTCTCTCGCAAATAAACACAAGAGCCACAGATTTTAATGTATTTTTTAAGACTATAAAAAGAGTTTACACCAGTGGTCAAAACGTTTACCGCCTTCTTCACCATAACGGGCAACACTCTTGCGCGCCTTGTCGATACTCTTCTCACGGTCGAGCTTGGTCTTGGAAAAGAACTTGTCGGCAAAACAAATGATTTGTTCCTCCAGACTGACAGGCATCATTTCTCTGTGGGGAATAGGCAAGTCCTGACGTATGATATCCTGCAAGGATAATCCGGCACCGGTGTGACGTTCGCAGACTAATGCATGTTTCGGAAACCCTTCCTGACGAACAAGTTCGGCTCCCAAGTAGCCGTGACAGATATAAGGATACTTTCCAAAGCAACAGATACCTTCTGCATCGGTCCGAAATATTCCGATATCGTGAAGCATGGCTGCTTCTTCTATAAACTGCAAGTCTAAATTCAGTTCGGGATGTTTCTTCGCCAGCGCAAGAGCCTTATCGGCTACCGAACGGCTATGTACCAGCAAAATATGCTTCAATTCGTTGTCTTCAGGATAATACTTATCTATTAATGCCAGTGGATTCATGGATTTTTTCTTTTATTATTACCTTTGTATGAAACAAAGGTACGAAAAAATTATTTGTCCCACATGAAATATATTACTTTATTCGTTTGCTGGCTGCTGACAGTCGTGCAGGCATCAGCACAGGTTCGTAACGGCGCCGACAAGATGGAACAGTTGCTTCCTATGCTAAAAGACAAGCAGATATCACTGGTAGTAAACCATACTTCACGCGTAAACGGAGTCCATCTGCTCGACACATTGTATAACAGTGGCATACACATTGTGCAGGTTTTCGCCCCCGAGCATGGCTTCCGTGGAGATGCTGATGCAGGAGAAACGGTACGGAACGGCAAGGATACACGCACACATGTTCCTATCATCTCTCTGTATGGCACACAAAAAAAGCCTCAGCCAGCACAACTGAGCCAAACTGATATTGTTATCTTCGACATGCAAGACGTCGGAGCGCGATTTTACACTTATATCAGTACGATGTTTTATGTAATGCAAGCGTGCGCCGAAAACCGGAAAGAGCTGATTATCCTGGATCGTCCTAACCCCTGCGACTATGTAGACGGTCCGGTACTCAACCTGAAATACAAGAGCTTTGTGGGAATGTTTCCAATACCTGTCCTGCACGGATGCACAATAGGCGAGCTGGCACAAATGATTAATGGAGAAGGATGGCTGGGAAAGGGCCTTCAATGCCAGTTGAAAGTCATTACAGTAGAAAACTGGAAACACGGCCAGCCTTATTCACTTCCGGTAAAACCCTCACCCAACCTGCCCAACGACCAGGCCATCTCACTTTATCCGTCCCTCTGTCCTTTCGAAGGAACCTCTGTGAGTGTCGGCAGAGGAACAGAATGGCCTTTTCAGGTAATAGGCAGTCCCTTTACCCGGCAGACGTTCAGTTTCTGCTTCAAGCCACGTTCTTTGAAGGGCTCAGACAAGAATCCGCTGCACAAAAACATAAACTGCTACGGGATAGACCTCCGTACTTCTTCCCAAATACCGCAAGGATTTTCGTTACAATATGTACTCCAACTCTACAAAGCTTATCAAGCCTGTATGCCTGATGCCGAAAAGTCATTCTTCACCCGTCCTAAATGGTTTGACCTTCTGATGGGAACCGGGCAGGTCCGACAGGATATTCTGCAAGGGAAAACAGAACAGCAAATTCGCTCTGCATGGAAAGATGATCTGGAGAAATACAAAATTATGAGAAAAAGATATCTGCTTTATGCCGATTATCCGGAAGAATAGACAAAAAATCCGGTGGACTTTTCATTAAAGCCCACCGGATTTTAAATTATGATGCAAAAATTTCTGCTTTTAGATACCCAAAGATTTCTTGACTGCTTCTACCTTTTCTGTTGCTTCAGCATCAGCTCCTGCAAAACATTTCGGGCAACCCATCTCACCTTTAATTTCCATGTAGAATTTAATCTTCGGCTCTGTTCCTGACGGACGTACAGAAACCTTTGTTCCATCAGCTGTAAAGAACTGAAGTACATTCGATGGTTCCGGCATATTCAAATCGGTTACATTACCCTTATTGTCTGTAGCTTTCAGAGTCTTGTAATCTTTAACCAATACAACTTCCGATCCACCCAGTTCTTTCGGAGGACAAGCGCGGAAGTTTTCCATCATAGCCTTAATTTCATCGGCTCCACTCTTACCCGGTTTTACAACGTTCACTGTAACTTCCTTAGAGAATCCGTATTCTACATAGATTTCCATCAAGATATCATACAGTGTTTTGCCTTGGTCTTTTGCCCATGCACAAATTTCAGCAAGCAAAGAACATGCAGAAACTGCATCTTTATCGCGTACAAAATCTTCTGCAAGGAATCCGTAGCTTTCTTCACCACCGCCGATATATTGTTCTTTACCTTCACGCAAACGAATCTCACGAGCAATCCATTTGAATCCAGTATAGCAGTCGTACATCTTGATATGATTCTTATCAGCAACCGATTTTATCAGTTCAGTAGTAACAATTGTCTTTACAACAAATTCGTTACCCTTCATCTTACCCATTGCAATACGGTTCTTGATAATGTAATACAAGAAGATCAAACAAGTCTGATTACCGTTAATCAATACCCATTCACCCTTGTCATTCTTACAAGCCATACCTACACGGTCGGCATCAGGGTCGGAAGCCATGACGATATCCGCATCAATTTCTTTAGCAAGCTTGATAGCCAATGTCAAAGCTTCTGCATTTTCCGGGTTCGGAGAAACGACTGTCGGGAAATCACCACTCTTAACCATCTGTTCAGGAACGCAATGAACATTTTCGAATCCCCACAACTTCAGCGACTGCGGAATCAGCATCATACCAGTTCCGTGGATAGGAGTATAAACAATCTTCAAGTCTTTCTGACGTTTGATAACTTCCGGATCTATGGAAATAGTATGAACCTGACGCAAGTATTCATCATCAATTTCCTTACCGATAATCTGAATCAGTTCCTTATTGCCTTCGAATTTAATATCAGATGCAGAAGCAACCTTGTTTACTTCCTCAATAATACCTTTATCGTGCGGGGCAAGAACCTGAGCTCCATCGTCCCAATATGCCTTATAACCGTTATATTCTTTCGGATTGTGAGAAGCTGTAAGAATAATACCGCTCTGGCATCCCAAATGACGAATAGCAAATGACATCTCTGGAGTAGGACGCATGTCTTCGAACAAATAAACCTTAATTCCGTTTGCAGAGAAGATATTCGCAGAAATTTCGGCAAACAGACGACTGTTGTTACGACAGTCATGACCAACAACTACAGAAATATCTTTTTTGCCGGCAAAGCACTTATTCAAATAGTTAGACAATCCCTGAGTAGCCGCACCAACAGTGTAAATATTCATACGGTTTGAACCTACACCCATGATGCCACGCAAACCACCTGTACCGAATTCAAGATCTTTATAAAAAGCTTCTATCAATTCTGTTTTATCAGGATTTTCCAACATACGCTTTACTTCGGCCTGAGTTTCTGCATCATAAGCCGGAGTTAACCACTTCTGAGCTTTGTCAGAACACAATTTAATCAATTCTTCGTTTTCCATGATTTTATAATCTTTATATAATTATTGATGTTTTCTCATTTATGTATTAGCGAAACAAAAATAAAAGATTCGTTCTAATTATCCTAATTATTTTTTGCAAAAAACAAGCCTTCTCAGCCGAATTATTGTTATTTGTCGTTACACCAAGTAAAAATACAAAATTCTTATACATCCTCTCTTTATCTACTTTCCGAACCATTTACGAACAAAGTATTTTTGCCTTGGCAGAACTTTTATTGATCCAAGAAAAAAATCCCTGACAAACTTGAAACGATCTATAAATCAAGAAAATTTATAACATTCGACGACTGTGTAATCCATACAAAACAAAAAGGAATATGCTATCAAAAAGAGAAGAATAATTTGCATTAAAAATATAAATTAACCATATTTGTAACAGAGAAAAACAAGAACAAATCTTTTTAACAACAAGTACCTTAGTATGCAAGAACATATTTACATTTTAGATGACCATCCTATTATTGCGGAAGGGTTAGCCAAACTGCTGACTCTCGACAATAAATATAAAATTACAATAGGCAAACATTATTCTGAATTATACAATTATATAGACAACAATCCACTTGATCTCCTAATTGCAGACTACGAATTGCAAGACAAAACCGTATTGGAACTGCTCCCCTATCTGCAAAAGAAAATACCTCAGACTCCTGTATTGATTTATACAATGCACACAGAATTCTGGATCATAAAGCTTCTTATAAAAAAAGAAGTTGCCGGTATTGTTACCAAAAACGACGATACAGATGAAGTGAAAAAGGCCATCGATACTATTTTATCGACAAAAAACAAATATTATTCTCCAACAGCCTTAAACATTACATTATCGCTTATAGGAGATCACTCCGTAATGGATTCAATTACTTATACTCCGAGTCCACGTGAAAAAGAGATTATCAATATGTTGTCTTGTGGATACACCTCCGAAGAGATCGCACAAAAACTAAATCTCAGCAAGAGTACGATTGATACAATGCGCAAGAATATATTATTAAAAAGCGGTGCGATCAATGTTTCACATCTTATGCGCCTGGCTTTCATTAAAGGATGGATTACAGCATGAGAAGATTTATATTTATTACGTTTTTAATTGCTTTTGCAGGACATATTATTGCGAATGACTTCGACTTCACCAAGCAAATACAACAATATGGAGACGAAGGAGATTTTTTCCGAATGGATTCCATATATTCTCTTGCATGCCGGCAAATAAACTATAGCAATGATCCTGTATCTGCATTAGACCTGAATATTACCTATGCAACTTATCTCAACTCCAAAAGAGATTATACCAAAGCATATTCCATTCTTAAAGATGCCAGAGAAGAAGCCATACGCCTGAAAGATAGAAAATATTCTTCCAAAACACGAAAACAAATACAGCAGTCGGAAGGCATAGCGACTTATGAAATAGCCTATGGACTATGGTCAAGCAATAAACTTTACGAAGCCAAGAAGTTTACAGATGAAGCAATTGACCTGTTTGTTCAAATCAAAGATACCGCACGTCTGGCCGAATCGTACAATTTGTCGGGAGTAATACACAAAAACTTATTCATGCTCGACAAGGCAATTCTGATGTACAAAGAAGCGCTGAAAATAACAGAATATCAGAAGGACTACAATCTGTCTGCCATTATTATCAGCAACATAGCCACACTATACAACGAACTGGAAGAAACTCAACAAGCTATCACCTTCTCACGAAAAATATTTTCATATCCACAAACAGATACACTTGCATTCAATAATCAAATCAACAAGATAAGCTACCTGTGCAATCATGCCATTCTGCTGACAAACGGAGAATATTATCACAATGCACTCGACAGTTTGCAACTGGCAACAAAACTTTTGCAAGAGAACATGCCGGCTGGATTGAAACTTTATGTATATACCAACTATGCTAAAGCTCTTTATGATACAGGCGACTCTCGCTCGGCTATCCGTTATTATCAAAAAGCTATAAGCTATAAAAAGCAGACCCAAAATGAATACAACATAGCCAACCTCGATTATCTGTATGGCTACATGCTTTTCCAAGCTACCGATTCTTTGCAACAGGCTCATAACTATCTATCGAAGGCATTAGCCTTTTACAGAAAGAATCCCAGCATAATGCTGACGAAATCACTTCTTGCCCTGGCAGAGATAGAATCGAAAAGAAATCATCCGCAGACGTCCTACCAGTTAGCTCTTGAAGCATACGAAACAGAACAAAAGATACAGCACAAGAGTTTTCATAACCGCTTGGCCGGATTCGAAGCCGAACTGGAAACCAAAGAAAAGGACCTGAAGATTATCAGCCTTAATGCCGAACAGGCAAAAAACAAGGCTGCCTACCAGACACGCACTTATATTATTTCCAGCATACTCGTACTAATTGTACTATTATCCGTCATCATCATTATCAGTTTACAAAAAAGAAAAGTTGCCCTTAAGCTCAAGCACTCGGAACTGGAAAAAGAATTAAAGAACAAAGAAGCACAAAGCAAACTGCTCATTGGAGAAATGAATAAAAAAATGACCGACCAATATCTGAAAGGACTGGAAGACAGCAACGAACACATATCGAAAGAACTTCATAACGATATATGCAATGAATTGCTGGCAATAGAAATGCAATTGAAACAAACAAACTCCGACTGTCTGGCAACGCAACTGGGAGAGATACGAGAAAACGTACGCAATATATCACATCAACTATCGGCTCCTAACTTCAGCAACATCAGTCTATACCAGATGTTCAATTTATATATTGAAAAACTGAATACATTAAATACTCTTACAATACACCCTTACATATCGGATGATATAATGAATCTGACTATACCATCCGAAAACATAGTAGAAATATACAGAATCTTACAAGAAATTATCTCCAACATCATCAAACATGCCAATGCAAGAAACATGTACCTCACCGTAGGTTATGACCAAAACGAAGTGGAAATAGTCATCGAAGACGACGGCAAAGGTTTCGATACGTCTTTATCCCCCAATATTCTAACCTCGGGATTGGGCTTAAAGACTATAAAAGAACGCAGCTACAAATTACAAGGAGAATGTAAAATTGAATCTACTTTAGGAAAAGGGACAATCATTCATATGCGTTTTCCCGCCTGAAAGGTACCCATCACATAAAGACATTTTGCATAAAAAAGATAGGATACATCTTCACGATGTATCCTATCCAAACTTGCACAACGCGCTTGTGCCCCATCTCTAAATAAAAAACAATTTTAAATTATAGTATAATATTTTTTTACATTTCACTTTTCCACTTACGCTTACATAGCCTTTTATTTATAGCTTTATTGTAAACTTAAACCTTTCTTTACAAAAGTACGTAATTGAAAGAAACAAAATACCCCCATAAATAATGATTCTACTATCACTATTTATAGGGGAAAATGAACAGCCCTTTCAACGTTTATCAAAAAAGAATATAGCAGGCTTATTCCTTCAACGGCTGTTCTACTTGTATACTTCCTGCTATTTTAGCTTTTTTATTTCACCAAATAACGATCTCCTGTAGCCTTAACTACCTCTTTCAAGAATTCCTGTGGATAACCCGGGCGGTCGAGAGGAGCTGTATTTCCTGTTTCCGGACGAACAATCTTACCGTCTTTTACTCGTTTCACTACACCGTCGTTATAACGGACAATCAGAAACTCACCCAATTTCTTCCAACTGTCTACAGCAGTCTGAGCAGCCATACCCGTATAGTTGGTCAGAAAATCTTTTGCCTTCTGCGGATCTTGCGCATACAGTTTCATGGCTGTACTTTCCACACCTTCCTGAGCATTGGCATACATGTCTTCCAGCGAATTCTGAACCGTACGCATATCGTCTACCATCAGACTGTAGCGAGGACGGATCATGTCAGCCACCCAGTTATAAATCCAGAAAGCAGAGTTCCACGAGAATGTCACACAGTCACCTTCACCTTCGGCATAAGAAGCCGGAACCTTGTCGGTATTGCAATATACCGGAGTAAAGACCGTCATGTTTGCATCGTCCAGTCCGAACCAAAGAACGCCGCCGATTGCATCGGGCATAGTAGAACGCATCTGAGCCACAAAGACAAAACCACTCTGCTGAGTTGAAATAGGACGTTCGTTGAAATAAGTCTTTCCATCTACCTCGAAGGTCAACGGCGACAAACGGTAAGGCATCTGAAAAGCTCCTGCACCCATATCGTTGGTAATATCAAGCGGAGTACCTTCATAATGATCACGCATAGCATACTGAATGTCGCGAACAGAAATCTTACGGTCGGGCTTTACATAAAGCGGCATCGGCTCCTTGCTTTCACCTTGTATATACGAAAGATAAGCCTGACCTGTCACCTTGCTGAACATATTATAATAACTCCAGACACGAGCCTCGCAAGCACGCAAGCCACTGAAGTCGAGCGGACAGTAAGCATCTGCAAAACTGAAGTCCTTGTTTACGCCATCAAAGTAACCTTTCTCGCGGGCAAACGAAATCACGTCCGGAGAATACAGACAATTATCCTTATCATTCATATCGAATTTATGGATGCGGCTCTGATTTGCGTGCGCCGCGATGCAATCATCCGGAATACGGACAGCCACCCATACGGCACCTTTCACTCCGGGGCCCTTACCAATCATTTCCATAATCCAGGCCTCGTTCGGATCGGCAATGGTAAACGACTCACCACTACTGTAATAACCATACTCTTTTACGAGGTCGGTCATTACCTTGATAGCCTCTTTTGCTGTACGTGAACGCTGCAAAGCCACATAAATCAAGCTTCCGTAATCCATCACTCCGGTTGTATCAACCAGTTCCGGACGACCACCAAAAGTCGTTTCTCCGATAGTTACCTGAAACTCATTCATGTTTCCTATTACATTATACGTCTGCTTGGCCTCCTTTATCTGTCCCAGATACTTACCCGTGTCCCATTCGTAAATATTACGCATAGTACCCGATGCATGTACAGCAGCCGGATAATGACACAAGTACCCGAACATACCGTACGAATCGGCCGAATAGGATACGATTACAGAACCGTCGGCAGAGGCTTTCTTACCGACAATCAAGTTGGTACACGCCCAACCGTTTACACACACAGCCGCCAGAAGGCAGACTGCCAACATTAGTTTTTTCATCATACGTATTTAGAATTTATATTGTTTCCGCGTTTCATTGCCACAATTGTCAGTCACAACCACTTCCAGCTTATGAGGCACACCTTTCTTTATACGCCCCGGATCCTGAATGACAAGAATACCTTTTTTCAGTCCGAAAAGCACAAAATTGCCATCCACATACACCTTATAGCTTTGAATACCCGTCTGACCGTCGCTCACCTTAAAGCGAATGTTCCGGCTTGTCCGCCAGCTTCCCAGCCCCAAAGGAGTCACCTGTGGAGAAACCGTATCGACAGCCACGGCAAACGTGCCCAGCGTTCTGACTTTTGTCTTTACCCATCCGTTCTGATACTTGCCACCTGCAGAAGCCCGCCACTTTCCGGCCTTCTGGACAATGTAATATTTTGTGGTATCGGCTACAGGCAGATGACGTACTCCGATAGACAAATCGCAGAAGCTGTGCAAGGGCGTACGTCCGATATCGAGTACATAATCGAAAGAAATGTCGCTGCTGTCACCACTTACCCTCGTCCGCAGTTCAGCGTCGTCGTATACCATTCCCTTCGGCACCACCAGTTCCATACCCGGCTCCTGAATTACATTCGTCTTGTTCCAGTACAACATCTTGTTTGCCTTGGGTGTGTAGGGAGGAATCTCCTGTTTCTTGCCACGAACCGTAAACTTATATCGGCGCTTATTGCCGAAATTATCCTCCAGCACGTAACAGAAATGATAGTCACGTTCCTCGTCGATTGTTACCAGACCGCGGTCGGGACCCGTTTCCAGCAAGCGCAATTTATTGCCCGGCAGTTTATACGAACGCATGATAAGACGGTTGGTACGCATCAGCTCATCATAGTCGGTAAACCCGTTTATCATGCGGTTTTCATCAGACGACACCTCATCGGTAGTACTGTTGAACACCTTTACAGAATCGACATACAAGGTTACCGAGTGAACTCCATAAAAATTGGACGTTCCGTCCATGTAATCCTTCGCACTGATACCCGTATAAATCTGTCCCCAGGCAGTGAACCGCTGATTCAATGCTCCTACAGCAACCAGCTTTTTCGCAGAAGAGCCATTTACCACTCCCTTGCCTCTGACCGGATAAATTCCCACCAGACTGCCGACAGGCGCCTTGGTATCTTTCAGATACTGCCGGAAAAACGGCATCGGGTCCACATAATCCCCATTATCATTCCGGCGGAGCTCCAGATGCAGGTGAGGTCCTGCCGAAGCACCCTCATTGCCACTCATGGCTATAATATCGCCTGCCTTCACCGGAAGCAGCCCCGGTTCGGGATGCAAGTCGCACACAAAAGTTTCGTGTTCGTACTGATATGCACGTACATACTCCTGTACTTTCGGAGCAAACGATACCACATGACCGTAAACCGAAGTATATCCGTTAGGATGCGTCACAAAGATAGCCTGTCCGTATCCGCCGTGCAATACCATAATGCGCGACACATAACCGTCGGCTACACTGTGAATCGGTTTCCCCGTCACTCCCTGTGTCTTAATATCCAGTCCGTTATGAAAATGATTGGGACGCAGTTCTCCGAAATTTGCGCTCAGCAACAATGGAAAATCGAAAGGAGAACGAAACTCTGCTCCCACATTTTTTTGAGCCTGCACGCCGAGACTCATTCCCAGTGCAAGCGTCAACAATGTATTTCGTATCATGTTAATGTCTGTTTTTTCTCCACAAATATACAGCATTTATTTTTGATACATCCCGATTTTGCTTACCTTTGTGTTAATGGGTATTGCTATCGGGCATCTTTTCGTATACGTTTTCTTATCAAAGCTGGAAAAAGACCGTCACATTTACCACTTTGCTTTTACTCTTTTTATTATGCAAAATTTTCAATAGGACTAAATAAATCGATGACAAGCAACCTGGCACTATGGATGGCAGGCTGCACTCTTTGCGATAATGTGATGACTGGATAATGGATGAAATCGTAACTTGAATGGTTCTGGAATTTATCCTTCTACGACTGAACAACCGGCAACGGAAAGCATCCGGCAGCATCTGTTCTTCCTCTTGGCGGCAATCCTGCCTCATAGAGGGTGCTGTATGTAGATACGTTGCAGGCAGGAACCGGCAGAAAAACAACGTCATTATCTCCTGCTTGCGACGAATCTCAAGTATCCTTCCATCTTTTTTGCATAAAAATTTGGTAAATATGCAAAAGCACATTACCTTTGCCGCATCAAAACATCAATAACCCATGAATGTAAAAGCGACACATACTCCCGTTAAACTCCTGCTGCACGAACCAGTGTGCAACGGTTATCGCGTCGTACACATACATTGGTTCAGCGGATTTCTATGAGGCGTCGCCGCGTCTGGCGGCTTGAAACTTGAATGACTAAATCAGTTTTAACCTCATAATTGCGTAATATATGTTTTCTATTATCGGATTTATGTTGACAGGTATCGCTGTGGGATATCTGTTCAGAAATATTGCCTTTCTGCAAAAGACAGAAAAAACGATCTCACTGACCATTTTCCTGCTGCTGTTCCTTTTGGGAATATCGGTCGGCTCGAACGAATTAATCATCAACAATCTGGCTACATTCGGCTGGCAGGCTGCCATTCTGGCTGTTTCGGCTACTTGCGGAAGCATTCTGGCATCGTGGATGGTGCTGAAACTGTTTTTCAAGAAAGGAGGCAAACAATGAAAGGAAGTATTATCGTATTGCTGTTCTTCGTGGCAGGTTGCATACTGGGACTGACCGAATGGCTTCCGTTCGATATGAAGCAGAGCAACCTGACTTTATACATTTTATATGCTCTGATGCTACAGGTGGGACTAAGTATCGGTTCAAGCAAGGAACTGAAACACATTATAGCCGACCTCCGGTTGAAGTATTTGCTCATTCCTCTGGCTACCATTTGCGGCACACTGCTTTTTTCCGCACTTGCCAGTGTACTGCTTTCACGCTGGAGTATATTCGACTGCATGGCGGTGGGCAGCGGATTTGCCTACTATTCGCTCTCGTCTATCCTGATCACACAGTTCAAGGAACCTTCCCTCGGACTCCAACTGGCGACGGAACTGGGTACGATTGCTCTGCTGTCTAACATCTTCCGCGAGATGATGGCTTTGCTCGGAACTCCGCTATTGTGCAAGTATTTCGGCAAGCTGGCACCTATTTCCGCTGCCGGAGTCAACTCGATGGATGTGGTTTTGCCCATGATTACTCGTTACTCGGGTAAGGATATGATGCCGGTAGCCATCTTCCACGGCATACTGATAGACATGAGCGTACCCTTTTTCGTATCATTGTTCTGTAAGCTATAATAAAACATGTGCAGCCAGCCTGCAACATGTCCAGAGATATACACCGAAATCTCCTCAGGTTTCTGATGAAATTTGTACAAATTTTTAGCGTTTTTGTACAAAACATAAAAATCTTTGTACAAACTTTCAGAAGAAGCTCTTATTCTTTTTTTTCATTTTCCTCAGCCTTTTCGCTCCTTCCTGCCCGGCTATTCTTAACCGTAGCAGACAAAAGAGTGAAAAGGCTGAATCATTTTCCTACAAGCTATTACCTTTAGTTATAACAGATAAATATTTTTCAATAGGTTTGTACTATATAATAACTTACCTTTGCAGCGGAAAAAGAAATTAATCACTAAAACAATTATTATACGATGTTCGAAAAAGGAAACAGAGGAAATACCATTCATGGTATCTTGTTGATTGCATTGTTCTCATTTGCGGCATTTTATATTGCCGAAATTCCGTTTGTAAAAAGTCTGTCATTCAGTCCGCTGATTGTAGGTATCATCCTGGGTATGCTATATGCCAACAGCTTGAGAAACCATCTGCCCGAAACATGGGTGCCGGGTATCAAGTTCTGTACCAAGCAAATTCTGCGTGCGGGTATCGTTTTATACGGTTTCCGACTGACTCTTACACAGGTGGCTGCTGTAGGACTACCTGCGGTTATAATAGATACTATCATTGTAGTAGGTACCATTTTCCTGGGAATCTGGCTGGGACGTATCATGAAAATGGATAAAGATACTTCACTGATGACTGCAACAGGTAGTGCTATCTGTGGTGCTGCTGCCGTACTGGGTGCAGAACCTGTAGTGAAATGTGAAGGTCACAAGACTGCCATCGCTGTATCTACGGTAGTCATTTTCGGAACAATCTCCATGTTCCTCTATCCTATCATGTATCGTGCCGGAATATTGGACGGACTGGACAACATGGGTGTAGCCATCTATACGGGAAGTACCCTGCACGAAGTAGCACACGTAGCCGGAGCCGGTAATGCTATGGACCCGACAGATGCTCTGGGAATTGCCGGAACTGCTACCATTACCAAGATGATCCGTGTCATGATGCTTGCTCCGGTCTTGGTTATCATGAGCTTCGCACTGGCAAAACGCAAGAGCAGTGCAAACGGCGAAAAGGCTGAAAAGAGTAAAATTACCATCCCCTGGTTTGCCTTTGGATTTATTGGAATTATCTGTGTGAACTCACTTTTGCAATACGTTCTGGGCGTAGACAGTGTAAAAGATATTCCACTGAACGGAGCAATCGAATATATTGATACTTTCATGCTGACGATGGCCATGACCGCTCTTGGTACAGATACCAGCATCGAAAAGTTCAAACAGGCTGGTGCCAAGCCGTTCTTGCTGGCAGGCTTGCTGTACATCTGGCTGGTAGGCGGCGGTTATCTGCTTACTAAATACCTGGTTCCTGCATTCATGTAAAAATAAATATATCGCAACAAGCCCCGGCATGTTCCTTGTCTGCTTCTGGCAGTCGGGGTACATACCGGGGCTTCTTTTTATTCTAAACTGCTTGCCTCAGTGCGCTATCATCATCTTACCAATGATATCGCCTGCATTCTTACAGTTTTCCAAGTAATTCTGTACAAAACGCATAAAGTTGGTAGACGAGGCTTCTTCCTGTCCCTGTAAATATACGAAACAGAAATGTCGCTTAATTTGCAGCCCGTTTACATCGATAATCTTGAACTCTCCGTCACGCAGTTCACGCAGAATGGCCTGCAGTGATATGATTCCCATCGTGGAACTGTTTCTTAAAAACTGCTTGATGCTTTCGGTACTTCCCAGATGTAACCGGACATTCATCGACGAAAGTTTCAGTCCTTGCTCGGAAAGAGCCATTTCGATGGCATCGAGCGTGCCCGAACCTCTTTCGCGAAGCACCAAAGGAATTTCTCTCAGTTCGTCGAGGGTAAGCGAATCTTTGGCAGCCAGTGGCGACGAAGCACAGACTACCGGAACCAGTTCGTCGTGAAGGAAAGGTTCATATTTCAGGTTGGGCAGGCGGAATACTCCCTCTACCATACCCAAGTCAATATCGTGTTCCTGTAACGCCTGTTCGATGTTGCGCGAATTGGTATCGATAAGCGAAACGGTAATCTTGGGATATTTCTCCGTAAACCCGGCAAGAATGGGCGGAAGCACGTACTGGGCTATCGTAGTACTTGCTCCCAGACGAAGCTGACCGTTGTATTCATTGTGCAGCAAGTGCATGTCATACTCCAGCTTACGGTATTCGGAAAGGATGCGTTCGCAATGCTCCAGCAACACGTAGCCCGACTCGGTCAGCGAAATTTTGTTGCCAAGCCGGTTGAACAAACGGGTCTGATACAAGCTTTCCAGCTCGCGTATGTGCTTGGTTATGGCGGGCTGGCTGACGAACAACTCCTGAGAAGCTTTGGTAAAGCTCAGGTTTTTCGCCACACTGTAGAATACTTTCAGACGGAAATCGGACATTTACAGTTCCTCCGCACGGACTCCCAACGACTGAAGAACGGGAAATCCCAACATTTCGAATGAGTAATCGCCTTCGTAGGCAGGGGGATTCATACCGAAAACGGTAATGCTTTCCTTCCCTTTCACCTTATTTATATAGTCACCTATTCGCTTACCGTATCCTTCTTCATCGGGTACGATAATAAAACGACGGACATCCTCCGACTCGCCAGCCAACTGAAGTGACTCAAGGAACAAGTCTTCACACGTTGCCATGTCGGAAGGCTGGAAAGCGTACAAGGAGAATTCTCCCAACTGACTCTTGAAGGCTACATTATGAAGTTCCTTACCGAACGAGGAAGGTGTACAGAAGTTCATTTTCTCTTTTCCTGCCTCATAAATAAAAATTACTTGTATTTCATTTTCTCCCGACTGGATTCCTGCATCCAGAGCCAGGCATTCCAGCAAATTGGCCAAATCGGCTTTCGGCAACTCACGGTTGACGATAGGAGCGAAATGAGCGGTCATGTCACAGCCTACTCTATCCAGATAGGTGGCATCTATCAGCATCACAACAGGGGCAAACGGTATCTTCTTTTCCATATATCTAAGTTTATGGCGATAAAGATAATAAAAACTTTCCTGACATTTTGGTATGCCTTCGGACAATATTGCAGTAAAATATGCTAACACCCTGACATTTAGGCATATAATAAACATTTTATGGCGATGGCAAGAAGTTTGTCTGATAGAAAGTGTATTTCAAAAAACATAGAAAAATAAGAAAGGAGAACAATATATGAACTTTAACAACTTTACAATCAAATCGCAAGAGGCTGTGCAGCAAGCGGTGAATCTGGTACAGAGCCGCGGGCAGCAAGCTATCGAGCCGGAGCATTTGCTGGCAGGGGTGCTGAAGGTCGGAGAAAATGTAACCAACTTCATTTTCCAGAAACTCGGTGTCAACGGTCAGCAGATTGAAACCGTACTCGACAAGCAGATAGCTTCTCTGCCGAAGGTTTCAGGCGGCGAACCTTACCTGAGCCGTGACGCAAATGAGGTATTGCAAAAAGCTGTCGAGTTTTCTAAAACGTTGGGTGATGAATATGTTTCGCTGGAAGCTATCATTCTGGCACTGCTTAACGTAAAAAGCACCGTATCTACCATCTTGAAAGATGCGGGTGTTACGGATAAGGAGTTGCGAGCTGCTATCAGTGAGCTGCGTCAGGGACAGAATGTCACTTCGCAATCCAGCGAGGATACCTACCAGTCACTCAGCAAATATGCCATCAACCTGATAGAGGCCGCACGTAACGGCAAGCTGGACCCGGTTATCGGTCGTGACGAAGAAATCCGTCGTGTACTGCAAATCCTGAGCCGTCGTACCAAAAACAACCCGATCCTGATAGGTGAACCGGGTACCGGTAAGACTGCCATCGTAGAAGGACTGGCACAGCGAATCCTGCGTGGAGATGTTCCTGAAAACCTGAAGAACAAGCAATTGTTCTCACTCGATATGGGTGCACTGGTTGCAGGTGCCAAATATAAAGGTGAGTTTGAGGAACGATTGAAATCGGTTATCAACGAAGTAACTAAATCGGACGGAAATATTATTCTGTTCATCGATGAAATTCATACGTTGGTTGGTGCCGGAAAAGGTGAAGGTGCCATGGATGCTGCAAACATCTTGAAACCTGCCTTGGCACGTGGCGAGCTGAGAAGCATCGGTGCCACTACCCTCGACGAATATCAAAAATATTTCGAAAAGGATAAGGCGCTCGAAAGACGATTCCAGACCGTCATGGTAGACGAGCCGGATACGGCAAGTTCTATTTCTATCTTGCGTGGTTTGAAGGAACGTTACGAGAATCACCATCAAGTGAGAATCAAAGACGAAGCCATCATTGCCGCAGTAGAATTGAGTAACCGTTACATCACCGACCGTTTCTTGCCGGATAAGGCCATCGACTTGATGGATGAAGCCGCAGCCAAGCTTCGTATGGAGCGTGACTCACTGCCGGAAGAACTGGATGAAATTGAACGCCGGTTGAAACAGCTCGAAATTGAACGTGAGGCTATCAAACGTGAAAAGGATGAAGCTAAGCTTGCTCAATTGAACAAAGAAATAGCAGAGTTGAAGGAACAGGAAACTTCGTACAAGGCTAAATGGGAGAGCGAAAAACAACTGGTGAACAAGATTCAGCAGAACAAGAAGGAAATAGAACAACTGAAGTTCGAAGCCGACAAAGCAGAACGTGAAGGCGACTATGGTAAAGTAGCCGAAATCCGTTATGGCAAGTTGCAGAGCTTGGAAAACGAAATAAAGAGTATTCAGGAAGACTTGAAGAAAAAGCAAGGCGACAATGCCATGATCAAGGAGGAGGTTACTGCCGAAGATATTGCTGATGTAGTATCACGCTGGACGGGAATACCGGTAAGCAAGATGCTGCAAAGCGAACGTGACAAGTTGCTCCACCTGGAAGACGAGCTGCATAAGCGTGTCATCGGACAGGATGAAGCAATTGAAGCGGTAGCCGACGCTGTACGTCGTAGCCGTGCGGGACTGCAAGATCCGAAACGTCCGATTGGTTCATTCATCTTCTTAGGTACTACGGGTGTTGGTAAAACCGAATTGGCTAAAGCACTGGCAGAGTACTTGTTCGATGATGAATCGCTGATGACGCGTATCGATATGAGTGAATACCAAGAGAAACATACCGTTTCTCGTCTGATTGGTGCCCCTCCGGGATACGTTGGTTACGATGAAGGTGGTCAGTTGACAGAAGCTGTCCGTCGTAAACCGTACTCAGTTGTCTTGTTCGATGAAATCGAGAAGGCGCATCCGGATGTATTCAACATCTTGTTGCAGGTATTGGACGATGGACGTCTGACTGATAATAAGGGACGTACGGTAAACTTCAAGAACACAATTATCATTATGACCTCCAATTTGGGAAGCTCTTACATACAGAGTCAGTTCGAAAAGATTAATGATCAGAACCACGACCAGGTTGTAGCAGAAACAAAGACAGAGGTAATGAATATGTTGAAGAAGACTATCCGTCCGGAATTCCTGAACCGTATAGACGAAATCATCATGTTCCAGCCGTTGAACAAGGATCAGATTGAGCAGATCGTACGTCTGCAGATCAACGGTATCAAGAAGATGCTGGAAGACAATGGCGTAACACTCCAGATGAGCGATCAGGCAATCGACTTTATCGCTACTGCCGGATATGATCCGGAGTTCGGTGCCCGTCCGGTAAAACGTGCCATCCAGCGTTACTTGCTGAACGATTTGTCGAAGAAACTTCTGTCGCAGGAAGTCGACCGCAGCAAACCAATTATTGTGGAGCGAAGCAGTGATGGATTGATATTCCGCAACTGATGAACTAAATAAATCATAAGAATCTCTCTTAGGGGATAGCATGAATATTTCATGCTATCCCTTTTCTTTTTGTCCGTATGGAAGAAATAAGCTATCTTTGCCGCACTCAAATAACTAAGAATGAAAAATAAGAAAGCTATTTATATCGTCGGCAGCATTGTCTTACTGGTGCTCATTGGCAGCATTGCCTGCGCGTTCTTACTATTTAGCACCCCACTGAAAATAGAAAAGGCAACTTATCTCTATATAGATAATGACGACAATATCGACTCTGTATATACGAAACTGAAAAAAGATTGTCATGCATCCAGCCTTGCCGGGTTGCATCTGATGACTGCATGCAGCAATTATGCCGACAATATTCATGCAGGAGCCTATAAACTGGAGCCGTCGGAAAAGACATGGCACATTTTTCATCGACTGAAAAGTGGCCATCAAACTCCCGTAAGACTGACGATACCCAGTGTACGTACCATCGGAGCACTGGCAAAATCCGTATCCCGCCGGCTGATGACCGACTCGGCTTCCATTGCCAAACTACTGACCGACAGCGCCTATTGCGCAGGCTTAGGATACAATCAATACACGATTCCTTCGCTTTTTATCCCCAACACTTACGAAGTGTACTGGACTATCAGTGCTGAAGATTTCATCAAACGGATGAAAAAGGAACACGATCTTTTCTGGAACAAGGAAAGGATAGAAAAGGCAAAGAGTATCGGATTTACTCCCGAAGAGGTAGCTACACTGGCTTCCATCGTAGAAGAGGAAACAGCCAACAAGGCAGAAAAACCGATGGTAGCGGGTCTTTATATCAACCGTCTGCATACAGGTATGCCCTTACAGGCCGACCCAACGGTCAAGTTCGGCTTGCAGGAGTTTGGATTAAAACGCATCCTGCACAAGCATCTGGAAGTAGACAGCCCTTACAATACCTACAAGCATGAAGGATTGCCTCCCGGTCCGATACGCATTCCTTCCATCGACGGACTGGAAAGCGTATTGAACTATGTGCAGCACGACTATCTTTACATGTGTGCCAAGGAGGATTTTTCGGGAACACATAATTTTGCAAAGAACTGGAACGAGCATCTTGCCAATGCCCGCCGCTATCAGCAGGCATTAAACAAGCGAAACATCCGCTGAGAAATGTAGTGCAGCAGCAACGGTTCTCAGCGAATCGATTTCCAGAATTTCATAAAATTGGCATAAAGTCCGTAGCAAACCAGCGCATCTTCAGCTTGAATGACATAATCTTCAGGGAATTCATTGGCAACTTCCCGTTCCAAGATGGAAATGCCCAGACAGTTCTGTGCCTTCTTTCCACGTATCAATGAAATGATTTTCAAGTCGAACTCCTTTTCCAACTGCAACTCATTGATGCCATATCCTACCAGTTTGTCAGGAACATTGAATTTAAACACATAGTGCTCCTCATCTATCTGGAAAGGTTCCACGGCAGCATTCAGTTCCAGCAACTGCACCAGCATACGGGCAGCATCCTGTTCTGGCGTAAGAATACGGTCGAGCGAAAATGCCTCAAGCACCGTTTTATGCACATCGTCGAGCGCCCGGGCGTAAATATGCTTAACTTTATTCTTTTTCAGCAAAGAAACTACCCGCACGGAAGCCCCCAGATCTTCACCGATGGCCACAATGACCACATCAACACTCTTTAATGGCAATACAGACAAAGCCATCTCATCGGTAGCATCGAGCACAAAAGCTGTAGCAATCTTATCCTTCAGCCGGTCTACGTGATGCTCTTTCACGTCTACCCCTATCACTTCGTGTCCCAATACGGTAAGTTCCTCGGCAAGCATACCACCGTAGTTTCCCAGTCCTATTACGATATATTTCATAGCAATCTCAGTTTATTATAATATTATCACTCGGATATTTGTAATTACGCTTCTTCACTTGTTTAACCAGTCCCAGCAACAAGGTAAATGCTCCCACACGACCGATGAACATCAGCAGGATGATAACCGACTTTCCTGCGGTACCCAGCACAGGAGTCAAGTCCAGACTTGAACCAACCGTACTCAAAGCCGATACACATTCAAAGGTAAGGGCCATGACCGATGCCTCTGGTTCAAGCAGACTCATTATAAAAATGGCAGTAAACAATATAATAAGATACAGCATAAGTACTGCATTCGAACGCCGGATAGAATCATCCGAGAGTTCACGATGGAAGATGGTTACCCGGTTCGATCCTCGTATAACTGCCCACAGATTCAAGAGAATTACAGCAAAAACATTAATCTTCACACCACCGGCGGTAGACTGTGTACCTCCTCCTATTATCATCAGAGCAATCATCAGCAGCAACGTCTGGGTAGACAAGGTCGTCAGTCCCACACTTGTAAAGCCAGCTGTACGCGGACACGTAGCATTGAAGAAGGCATGTACCCATTTATCAGTTACACTCATCCCCGCAAAAGCATGATTCCATTCGTAAAGTGCGATGGCCAATGTGCCAAAGATCAATAAAATAGCCGTCATAATCAACACGATACGCGTATTCAGATTATACAGATGTACTTGTTTCGGAAAACGGGAAGAGCGTCTCAGACATATCCATTTCAGATAACGCAGATAGTAGAACAGCGTTTCTTTCAGATTGACCAGTATCGGAAAACCGATTCCTCCCAAAATAATCAGAAAAGATACGGTCATGAAAAGCAGATTGTGCTGCTGCATGACGGCAGGATTGCCTAAGTTGCCCGGCAAGGTAGAGAATCCGGCATTACAAAATGCCGAAACCGAATGGAAAGCCGCAAAATAAAGTTCCTCCTGCAATGTCATTCCCAGTGTATCGTGAATGGAGAACCAGATGACTACCATACCGATTCCCTCGATAGCCAAAGTAAAACCTAATATATATAATAAGGTGGACAAAAGAGAATTCAACGAATTGGAACTGATCATATCACCAACTACCAGTTGATTGTACAGCGAAGTGTTCCCCATGAAGAACATGGCAAAAAAACTTGTCAGCGTCATAACTCCCAACCCTCCTATCTGAATCAGCAGAATAATGATAATCTGCCCTTCCAATGTAAAGGTAGACGGTACGTCTACCGAAACCAATCCGGTAACACATGTGGCACTGGTTGCCGTAAACAGCGCATCTATCCACGAAATGCCGTGATAGGTGGCTCTGGGCAGCATCAGCAATCCGGCACCGATAAAGATGATGACCAAAAAGCTGGATGCCAGAATGAGTGAGGGATTGGTACGCCTGCCCAGCAAACGCACCAGACTGCTGGATAATTGCAGCAAAGAATACAGCAGCAAAATGCCCATCCGGTAATAATGACTATGAAAAAATGTCCAAATCCAGAACACGCCTTCATCACCGGTATCAGGCTGTTTAAAGACAACAGGCAATAACGTCAGGTAAAGCAACACGTTAATAATCCAAGCCCATAACGTATTCTTCCTTTCTTCCTCATCGCGTCGAAAAACAATCTGTATCGTTGCCGAAAGTAAAAAGACGATCCATACCGTCTGATATATCATTCGGATACCTTTCGCCTCATCCAAAGAAATCATAAACCCATGCTCGTATACCAGAGTGGCCAGAAACAAAACGGCACAAAAATACGTAATCCACATCAGCCAGTTCATGCCCTGATAGATACGAGGCAGGATCAATTTCTTCCGATAAAGTAAAAGTCTTTCCCAAGAATCCATATTTAATAGTTTTTATGTCAAAGACAGTTTATACACAAAAGTATCTATAATTATCGGTATTCCTACCAAAAGCATAACATTATTCCTGACTTATTAAAAACAATGTATAGACAAACAATGACCGCACAAACGTCATGCACACTTTTTCGCGATAAAAATATCAAAATAACAAATAAAAAGCAAAAATGATTGCAATATTACATTGTTTTATCTATTTTTGGAAAATCAATCAAAAAAGGAAACAATTATGAGCAATAAACAGAAAAGATTCATTTTACCAGAAGATGAAATTCCAAGATACTGGTACAATATTCAGGCAGACATGAAGAACAAACCCATGCCGCCGCTGAATCCAGCTACTCACGAACCGCTTAAACCAGAAGACTTGTACCCGATTTTTGCCAAAGAACTGTGCCATCAGGAACTCAACCAGACGGATACATGGATTGAAATTCCTGAAGAAGTACGCGAAATGTACAAGTATTACCGAAGCACACCACTGGTCCGTGCCTATGGTCTGGAAAAAGCCTTGGGCACTCCGGCACACATTTATTTCAAGAACGAAAGCGTCAGCCCCATTGGTTCGCATAAACTGAACTCGGCACTGGCGCAGGCTTACTACTGCAAGAAGGAGGGAGTAACCAACATTACGACAGAAACCGGAGCCGGACAATGGGGAGCTGCTCTCGCATATGCGGCAAAGGTCTTCGGACTGGAGGCAGCCGTTTATCAGGTTAAAATCAGCTACGAACAAAAGCCTTACCGACGCAGCATCATGCAAACGTTCGGAGCACAGGTAACTCCTTCGCCTTCCATGTCTACACGCGCCGGGAAAAATATATTGACCAAGTATCCGAATCATCAGGGCTCACTGGGTACTGCCATATCTGAGGCAATCGAACTGGCTCGTACAACACCAAACTGTAAATATACACTGGGATCTGTACTGAGTCACGTAACACTTCATCAGACCATTATCGGACTGGAAGCCGAAAAACAGATGAAAATGACAGGAGAATATCCTGATATCATCATCGGATGCTTTGGTGGAGGTTCAAACTTCGGAGGAATCAGTTTCCCGTTCATGCGCCATACTATTCTGGAAGGCAAAAAGACCCGTTATATAGCTGCTGAACCCGCTTCTTGTCCGAAGTTGACAAGAGGAAAGTTTGAATACGACTTCGGTGATGAAGCCGGATATACTCCTCTCCTTCCGATGTTCACTTTAGGACACAATTTTACGCCAGCCAACATCCATGCCGGCGGATTGCGCTATCACGGGGCAGGAGTCATCGTTTCACAACTGATGAAAGACCATCTGATGGAGGCTGTCGACATACAGCAATTGGATACATTCAAGGCAGGATGTCTGTTCGCGCGTGCCGAAGGCATCATCCCAGCTCCTGAATCCTGTCACGCCATTGCGGCGACGATACAGGAAGCCAACAAATGCAAGGAAACGGGAGAAGAAAAGGTCATCCTCTTCAACCTGTCCGGACACGGCCTGATAGACATGAGTGCATACGACCAATACCTGTCGGGCAACCTGACCAACTACACACTGACAGATCAGGAAATAGAAAAAAGTCTGGATGAGGTAGAGACAATGCAACCCTAACGATAACGACTTACTACGTACATGGAATTATTTGAACAGATAACAGCATCGGTCAGCTCCTTTCTCTGGGGATGGCCGATGATCATATTACTGCTGGGAACACATATCTTTCTGACAATACGTTTAAAGTTTCCACAACGCAAAATATTTACAGCTATACGACTTTCCTTTAAAAAAGATCCCGATTCTGAGGGTGACGTCAGTCAGTTCGGTGCACTTGCCACTTCACTGGCAGCAACTATCGGAACGGGAAACATCATCGGTGTAGCCACTGCCGTAGCATTCGGAGGTCCCGGTGCCGTATTCTGGTGCTGGCTGACCGGAGTTTTCGGCATTGCCACCAAATATGCCGAAGGGCTGCTCGCCATCAAGTATCGTGTAAAAACTGCCAGCGGAGAAATGCTCGGTGGTCCGATGTATGCACTGGAGCGAGGACTCAAGCAAAAATGGCTGGGGATTTTATTCTGTATCTTTACAGCCATGGCAGCATTCGGTATCGGAAGCACGGTACAAGCCAATTCCATAGCTCTACTGATGCAGGAAACTTATGGAGTAAGCGCACATCTTACCGGAATAGTGGTTGCACTGGGTATCGCACTGGTTATCTTTTTCGGAGTAAAAGGCATTGCCCGCGTATGCATGACACTGGTACCTCTCATGGCCATTCTCTACATAGGAGGATGTATTTACATCCTGATCTTAAACCACGCCTATCTGGGAGAAGCATTCAAGCTCATTATCAGTTCAGCATTTACACCCCATGCGGCAGGTGGAGGATTTTTAGGAACAAGCGTTATGCTTGCGGCACGTTACGGTATTGCCCGCGGACTTTTCTCCAACGAGTCCGGACTTGGTTCGGCTCCCATCGTGGCAGCGGCAGCACAAACCCGTAACCCCGTACGTCAGGCACTGGTTTCTTCTACCGGAACATTCTGGGACACCGTCATCATTTGTGCACTCACAGGACTGGTACTGGTTACCAGCGTACTCGCATTCCCCGACATCGATTACACGCAGGGCGGTGCACTGACCAAAGCAGCCTTCGGTAAAATTCCCTATGTAGGCACCAGCATTCTGGCAATCGGAATCCTGACCTTTGCCTTTTCTACGATTTTAGGCTGGGGATATTATTCGGGAAAAGCCATCGAATACTTAGGAGGGAAAAAACTCCTGCGGGTATACCGTGTAATATGGATCTCCTCCATTTACTTTGGCTCCACCATGAACCTACAAGCAGTATGGAACATTGCCGACAGCGTAAACGCACTGATGGCAGTACCAAACCTGATTTCACTCATCTTCTTATCGGGAGTTGCCGTAAAAGAAACACAGAAATATCTTTGGGAAAACAGACTGGAAGACACAGCCGACCCGGAAGACCTGTAATTCCTAAAACGTCACCTGCACAAAGCAGTTTTCCACTTTTCCCCCTCATGCGAAGAGGAAAAATGAAAAAAATATGCCTTTTTCTGCATTTTTTCTCACAAAACACTTGCAGATTCAAAAATAATGCGTACCTTTGCACCCGTGATTGAGAAACACCTCAACACGAACAAAGGATGGCCCGTTCGTCTATCGGTTAGGACGCAAGATTTTCATTCTTGAAAGGGGGGTTCGATTCCCCCACGGGCTACCAAAAGT